>Ga0210057_1000488_pt1 | contig 65173 bp, 82 predicted proteins | sample CryGeyCG2114_010_2_FD_183968 | JGI IMG/M metagenome (GOLD analysis project Ga0210057, IMG submission 183968) | Groundwater microbial communities from aquifer - Crystal Geyser CG10_big_fil_rev_8/21/14_0.10 (SPAdes) (version 2) | ecosystem: Environmental > Aquatic > Deep subsurface > Groundwater ...
AGTAATCGAGTATTTTGGAGTATAAATAATTTGTGCTGATACAGTTTTGGCTCAAAATCTTAAAGCGCGGAATTTGTTTCACAATTGCTTGTTTGAATTAATATTTGAGTTGCCGTCAGTTCGAACCTCTGACGCGTTGATTGTTCTCAGTTCCAATTGCCTATGATAATTCTTAGCTCCGAATTTCTTTTAAATCGAACTCGTATCGTATGTATGTCCTTTCCCTGTAATTTTTTTGTATTCTTCAGGATAATCTTGGAATAATGTTAAAAGTTTAGTCTCCTGTGCGGTTATTGTTATTGTTTTATCTTGAAAAGTAACATATTTTGGGTCTTGGCCGTCTATCTCAATATATTGCTGTTTTTCATAGTTGAATTCATCAAATTCTTTTTCAAAAGTTTTTTTTATTTCATTAAATACTTTGTTTCTTTTCAAATTAAGCAGTTCTTTTGGGGCGATAGTTTTTTGGGGGTCAAATATGATTCTTTCTTTATTGGAAGTGATATGTGGACTGGCTCTTACTGAAATATCGTTCTTTTTTCTTTGTGCTGTCCAGAAGAAATAAAGTGTCACGTCATACTGGGCTGGTAGTTTATTGTCGTCTAATATTTTCTCTAATTTTGTTTTTATCAGGGTCTTTAATTCTTCTACTTTTTTATGCCATCTGATGTCAACTCTGGTCTTTTTCATCCATTTTCCTTTTTCTTCTGGCGGAACATCAAAGTCCCCAGGCAGAATTTTCTCATTCCACGTGTAGGTTAGGCTGAACTGTATTGTGGTATAAAGAAATTTTTCATACAAAATGTCTTTTCCTTTGAACAACTTAAAGATGTTTGCAAAAGGGCTTGGTTTTTTGCTTATTGGGCGGTCTTTGAATTTGTCACAGAGGTGATTTTTCAGGTTTGTCGTTAAAGTTTTTGTCAGGGTTCCGTTTTCCCATTTATCAACGCAATAAGGCTCTCTGGCGGCTTTACTCACTGCGGTTATATGGTTTTGGCAAAATTTCTTGCCGCAATGAGGGCATTCTTTTTCCCAAGGAAGTGTGCAAAGAGGTTCTGAACATTCTGTTGCTTTTTGATTCATGAATACTGCCTACAAACCGTATTTATCCTTCATCTTCAGTTTCAATAGTGTTTTAAGATTTAATAATGTTATTTTTACATGGTGAATCCAAAGATTGAAGATATAGGTCTTATTCTCAAGGCGAAACGGTTTTTCTTTAAATTGTATTTCCTTATCGTCACGCATCAAGTGGTTATAATGGCACTTTGGCTCATGTTTGCAATGATATATTTTATTCTACTAATTGTTATGGTCGGAAAATTTGATATAAATAATCCTGATACCTATTCTGTAGTTGCCTTGACTTTAACTTTTATAGTTTTAGGGGTTGCAAGCATTGCGCGCGCAAGTTTCAATTATGCTAATACTAAAAAAGGGGGTTCTGAGGAAAGAAAAATACTTGAATGGCAAAGTAAAAAATTGATTTACTCATCTATCTTGTTTCTTTTCGGCACAATTTCTTTTGTAATTGGATTTCTAATATGGATGGATACTTCTGGCCCCACGGATATATCAAATATTCTGAAAAGTGTTTTTGGCCAGGAAATAGTTAATTTTCTTGAACTGTTGTTAGGGGTGTTTTTTGTTTTGTTAGGTGTTTTGTGGATAATGCTTTCAAGCTATACTTGCTTTACAGCTTTATTTATTATTAAGAGAGAATTTGAGTTAGATTTTAAGGACAAGTATTTAATCAATAAAAAATAATTTACTTGGAGTATTTCATCTTCAAATGAAACATCTCTACGGCATGCACCCAATTGGCTGCTCCGTGCTTGTCAAATTCTTTTATCCTTCGTAAATCTTCTTTTCTGCAAGTCATTGTAAATTTGGGTTGCTTTTTGTTTAAGTAGTTTTAGGGACAAAAACCCCTTTTCAATTAATAAATAATCTAATAGTATAAACCAAAGAGCTATATGTTGTAGTGAAAATTCGCTAAGTGTTTTTACTGATACATTACCAACGAATATTGCAGTTAAATATCCGATTATTGCAACAGATAATATTGTTCCTTCCATTAACTGGGCTTTGTGCAAATCCTGTTTCTTTGAGAAGTATCTGTAGATGAAAAATAGTGCGTAGATTATTATTGGGCCATAAAAGGCTCCTCTTTCTCCGATGCTTTCAAAACCACTAATTGCAAGAACCTGTATTGGTATAGTTCCAATAATATACCATAGGAAAATGAATAAAAATGTGGAATTTGATTCAGATTCATGGAATATTTTATTGATTGATTTAACAACTTTTTCTTTGGCCACCTCAAACTTTTCTAACCACAACACAGTGAAAATTGTTATGAAAACTAAAGGGACTACTGCAAAGAATAATACGTTCAATTCTGGAAACAAGGTAGCTGATAATACGTTAATGATGTCGGCACCTGATTTTTCTAAAAAGATTACCGCCACATAGAGAAAAACAAATATTGTTACTACTTGTAAAATCGACCATATGTCTGCAAGAGTTCCTTTTTCTGACTTAAACTCAGGTATTTCTTCAACTCCTGTCCACTTATTTTTTATTTTCTGATGGAGAAGACCAGAAGCATAATTTTGTAGAGCTCGAGCATACTTTCCAATCTTTTCACGATCAGGCAAATATGTTGGCCTTAACGACACTCTTCCTAAAAGTTGTTTTGCACTTTCTACGGACTCTTTCCTGTCTAATTTTCCATGGGCTTCCAGGTCCCTTGCTATTTTATTCTTTGTTAATATCTTTTCATTTGGGTTTTCTATCTCTATTACTTTGTAATTTCCTTTTAACCTTGTGATATTATTGTGTTCAAGGCCATAATTGTAATTCGATAATTGAGAAACGGTATCTTCATCAAGTTCTTCTACTTTACTCAAATCAATAATTTGAGGTATGTGCCCAAGGTGTTCTTCAGTATGATCGTAACCTTCACTATATTCGTTTCTTTTTTTTCCGTCAATTTGTTGGATTGAGTCTAATTCTATTGTGACTTTTTTATTCATACAAAAGGAAATATAATCTGCAATAGATTGAGCTTTTTCTTCTACAAATTTTTCTGCAGAATAAATATCCATTTCAGGAGTTTCAACAACTATTTTTTTTACATTTTTACAGTTGATCGTTTTTGAAACTATTTTTGGATTAATTTTAGTTGGGCCAGAATGAACTATTTCTGTATCATCCTCAACTATTAAATCAAAATTTTTTGACTTTGAATAATTGAGTATTTTTATTTCTTCATTTATTCTGGCAGTGCCGATATATTTGCTCATAATAAAGCAATATTAGAGAACTTTTATTTTTGTATCGATTTTTACATGTTTCTTATAGCTTTATTTATGTGTCTGAGGATCGAAATAGTGGGTTTGATAGTCATAAGAGGCTTAAAAAGAAACTAATATCCCCTTTGAATCAGCTGCCTGTAAATAGGGTTGATTGGAAAAGAATTCAAATTCCTGAATTTTTATGGATTGCCTCACTTGCGGAGTATTACTCTGGGCAGCCTTGGCATAATAAATATGAAGGGCTTGTTAATGTGATGGGCACTTATGTCAAAGATCGAAAGTTTGTCTTCATGGGCTTAATCTCTGATTTTGATAAAATACCTAAAAAGAGTAGAGCAAAGATTGTTAAGATTCATAAAGATTCAATAAATTCTTTGTTTTCTAATCCTGTAGGGGATATTCTTTGTCTGTATCCAAAATGTCCTGCCAACTGGCTATTATCTTCTGACTGGAAAAAAGATAACGAATCAAAAAAGGCTGATGCTCTGCAAAAGTTATCGAAATTGTTGATAAAGTTATACCATGCTAAAGATAAGCATGCTGCATATGTCCGAATGATGCCTTTTAAGCAAATACTCAAATATGGGAAAATTCGTTTTCCTTCTGATTCCGAACTTGTTGATCTTCTTCCAAAATATCCTGATAATTTAACTGAGGATGATAAAAGGAAATGCGAGGCGTATTGTAGAACCATAACTAATATGGTAATTAATGACAATTTAAAAGATTCGAATTGGCCAGAATATTTTTGGAACAGAAATATTAAACTCTCGCAATGCAAACCCGAAAATAGGCCTTCTGCAGATATGCCTGAATCTAAAAAAGAGCAAGAAAAAATTGTGGGTGTTTTTTTTACTAATTCAAAGAAGATGGAAAAATATTTTTCTAAACTGGTTAAGCAATCTCACCCAAATTTGTTTAATGCTAAAAAAGACGAAGTTCTCTTAGGGCTATTTTCTCGTATTGTCAGATTATACACTAAATTCTCTTCAACCCCCGATCTCTGGTCGGCCGATCTTGGAAGGGTTATTTTAAGGTTGATTTGTGATAGTTGCATAACTTTTTCTTATTTGCTTGAAAAAAACGATAGCACTCTTTTTGATAAATTTGTTGATTATGCCGAAGGCAAGGAAAAATTATTGCTGTTGAAATTGCAAGATAAATATCCTGGTTTGCTTGGTCCAACTGGAGAAACGGTAGATGAAATAAGAGAATCTTTGGGCGGGAATTTCTCTCCTGAGTTTATTGACATAAATTTATCTAATTGGATTGATATTTCTGCAAGGGATATGGCCGAAGAGTGCGGGTTTTCTCAAGAATACTCTCTTGTTTATGATCCTGCGAGTAGCGATATTCACGGGACTTGGACATCTTTGAGAATTTCTAATTTAACTCTTTGTCTTAATCCGTTGCACGGTCTTCACAGGGTTCCGAGTTTGCGAAGCACGCCTTTATTTATTACTTCTGTTAATCAAGCAACTAAATTGGTTCTTAAAACAATTAGAGTTGCTATTCAGAAAGCCGATTTTCCTAAAAAAGAGCCAGATTTGAAAATTATTTCATTTGGTCTTCCGAAGTCAAAGCTTTGACAATTTTCTTTATCGGGGTATTTAAGTCTTCTTTTTTCTTTGACTTTGCTCTTAAATTCTCCAAAAAGGGCGAATAAAGGAGCAGAATCAATAATTTAGGGTCAGCTTTTTACACATTTCTGGCACGATATTATTATGGCTGATTATGTTGGTTTCGGAGTCAAGGTAACTGTTGGAGAAAATGGGGTTTCACAAACAGAAATAACAATTGCCAATAAAAAATACCATTCTGAAAAAATAACAAATATTCTTGATTCTGTTGAAGAAGACCTACAAGAAATTCAGCAAAAAGTGAACGAATCACAAGGTGCTAATGAAAAAGAATTAATAAAAATAATTCACGTTTACAAAAAGACTGTTAATCCTATTGATAGACTAAAGTTGTTACATCAGCTTGTGCAAATAGGTGCAGATATGACCACAATTGCAGTCAATATTATAGATATTAAGAACAAGTTAGGGCTATAAAATAAATTTAGTAAATCTTCACACTTTTATTACTGGGAAAGCCAGTTAACTGTCTCTCTTAGATTTTTTCGATTTCTTTTTTTGCATCACGTTATTCCAAATTTTTTGGAAAGGTGCTTTTATTGTTTTTTTAATATCTATTTGTTGATTAATCGATTCATAGATTGAGTATAACCAATAAGCAATTAATGAACCAAATATCCCTATAAATAAAACAAAAAATAGAAGTTCCTTTGTGATTCCCTGAAATATTGTAAATAATATTATTGCGCTAAAAATTGACAGTGTGAGGAGTAGGCCCGCCCAGTTGGATTTCAATTTTTCTTTGATTTCCGCATTTTTTTGTGTGAGAAATGCTCCAAATGCTGTTGAAAATATTGCTACAATTAGGGTTGCTATAATTATTTTCAGGTTGGTTTCCTCTGTAAAATCTCTTTCTCTTTGCTCTTGTTTTGCTTGGTTAATCTCGTCTTCTTTTCGTTCTGCTTTTCGAGTTATTTCTTCCGCTCGGTTTTCATATTCGCCTATTTTTTGTAAATTTATTGAAATTACTGTTGATAGTCTGTTTCTCCATTCTTCAAGGTAAATATTCAGCAGGTATTGCTTGAATTCTTCTGGGAGGGTCATTCTGCGGATAAATGTTTCTTGTGTGTTGAGGAAAGTTGAGGATAATAGAAGTAAATCCCTGGATTCGTTTATTTTTTTGTGAAATTGGGTTATTTCTTTCAAATGAGCTTCTATATTTTCTTCATTCAATTCTGTTTCCTCAAGCTTTAGGGCTGTTTTGTTTAGATCATCAAATGACTGATTAATATTTCTCCACAGTAATTTGTTTGCAGGTGTAAACTTTGCGGCATCTATGGTGTCAATTAATAAGTATTTTCCAGAGTTGCACGTGGTAAGCACGTTTGAATCATCGTAGTCCTTATCGTTGTTGTTTACATAAATTTTGAGAGTATCATATTCTGTAACTTCGTTTTCTATTTCGAAACCAAGAATCATGTCTGCGGAGCCAAAATCTATGTAGTAGAATTTTGGGTTGTGAAATTGTTGTCCGCCATTGAAGAATTTGTTTCTGAGAACTTCGTTTGGTTCTACTGGTAGCCAATTGTTGGGTTTTGATTCAGGTATTTTGAAATAGGTGTTTTCATGTGTTTCTACAACTAAGATGTTTTCAGATTGGCCTGTTGATTGCTTTTGTATTCTTGTAAGGACTTCCATTAACGGTATTTTTTGGCCGTTATTTATTGTCAACTCCGAATCTGCTGCTCCGCAAGTGGGCTGAACCTGCACTTGCACCAAGCTGCATTCATTATTGAAGCGATAAGTGGTGTTGGCATCCTTTTTCCAAGCCCTAATATCTTGGCAATCAAATTCAGATTCGTCCTTGATAATGTTATTGTCAAGCAAATAACGTCTGGCATACCAGCAGTTGTCCTCTTCAACTTTGTAGTCAATCCCGAGCCCAAAAGAGGCGTTATTGAAGGTGGAATGCCTAATTGAGTTAATGACTGCGGCGTCTTGTTGTGGCCCGTAAAGCGGGTTAAGGGTGAGGAAATAGTTGTTAATCCCGCAAATTTCTGCAAATGCAGGTGCTGTAAAGAGAAGAAGAAATAATGCTACAGTTGTTTTTTTCATAGTTAATAGTTCTCTTATAAAAGTCTTTTCAATCTTGGCTGAAGATAGTTGCCGCCTGAAAAACCGATTTTACAGTTATTTTTGGGAAATAATAACCAGTTTTCCTATTTTTAGCTCCTTGAAATTGAGGCTATATTTGTAGCCTTCTTTTTCCTTAAATTCTCGTTTTATAAGGCCAACATCTTTGAGTTTTTTAAGCGCCTTGAATATGGATTCTCGGTAAGCAACTTTGTGTAATTTCTTATATATTTCTGTGTTTGTTGCAGGTTTCTCTGCAAGATAGCCTAATACTTGTAATCTGGTTGGGTCGCAAATAGCCTTTAGTTGGGCTTCGTTCATGCCCTAAATATAATTATTGCCCGATAAATACATTTATTGCCTATCAGGCAATAGTTAAAAGGGTTCTGTGGTTTAAGTTTGTAAAGGTGTTAAAAAAGTGAGTTTGGTGGATTTGGAAGCGTGGGTTGCTCTTTTGGTCGTAGGTTTGATATCGGTTGGTTTGGGGTTCTATACTTTTGGCTTGTTTCAAAGCGGTGACCTTATTGGGGGCATTCTTTTGAGTGTTCCTGTCCTTTTTTCGGCAATTTATTTTTTGGTGTATCTTCACACGTTTGTGACTGGCCAGATTGATTAATGGAGTAAGTTTAAGCATGAGGAGAAGAAAACGGAGAAAGGTTTACTATTTTTCTCAATGGGAATCCTCGTCCAGCCTTCCTAATCAAGTTAATGGTAGGAAAGTGAAATTTTGGAAGCAGGTGGGTGGGTTCAGGCTTAATGGCCATCATTCAGATGATGAATCATCTGTTGCTCCGTTTGTTCCTATTTATAATAAGTCTCCTGATTATGAATTAATTGTTCAGGCTGTTGTTATTGTCGCTTTTTTAGGAGTTCTTTTATTTTTTCAACCATTCACAGAACCAACATCTGAAAACCAATATGTAACTGAAAACCAGAATTATTCTGTTGATATGCCTATTCAGGATAATCAACTCTCCGATTTTGACGATTATTTTGAATCATACAAAGAAAACTCTTCAAAAAGTTATATGGATTTTGACGTTAATTTGATTTCCCAAAAAATATTTCTGCTGGTTAACGAACAGCGGACAAAACCTCTTTCTTGGAATGATAGCTTAGCCTTGTTGGCAAAAAATCATAGTGATGATATGTTTGAAAGAAATTTTTATGATCACATAAATCCTGACGAAGACGATGTTACTGCAAGAGCAAAAAAGGCGGGGATTTCAACAGAAAAAGACCTGGGGGATAGGGTTCAAATTGGATTAGGTGAAAATTTAACAAATGTAGTAAATGGAGATTATACTTTTGCCTGCGGTTTTCTTGAAAATGAGGATCAAATAGCGGAATGTGCGGTAAAACGATGGCAGAAAAGCCCCCCGCATTATTCAAATTTTCTTGATACTGATTATGATGAAACTGGGGTAGGGGTGGCTCAGATTGGGAACGAATTCTATTTTACTCAAGTTTTCAGATAATTTCTGGCTTGCTTGCTAATTTTGCCAATTGTTCCTCTTTGATTAAGAGGGAGAAATAGGGGGTATAGGGTTATGTAGAGAGCCGACAATACCCCCTCATTATAATTAAGTTAAAAACTACAACAAAAAAATTATTTTCACTTTTTATCATTGGCTTGTTCTGTTTGTGAACTGTGAAAGCAATTCATCATTTCGCCTATCGCGCCTCTTAGTTCGGAAATGCCTTTGTTGATATTTCTCTGGGTTTCTAACTGTCCATTTTGTGTTTTTAACTGTCTTTTTTGAACTTCGATATGTAGCTTCAAATTTTTGTTATACTCTCCTAATGCAGGTAAACCAATATGTATGACTGAGCTGAGTTCCCTTGTTTCTTTATACATTTCAGCTACATATTCAGGAACCATGACAAGTTTTTCGTTATATGAAAAATCATTTGATTCAATGTCCAAAATAGACTTGTCTTTTTTCTTGCTCCAATCCAGCCATGCTTTTGCGGCCATTTTAGTTTTGAAAAAAGAAGTGGAAGTGCGCCCAAGATCAATTTCAACAGTTGTATGCTTATCGACATACTCATTGGTCTTTTCTTCGACGGCAAGGTGCTGATTACTTGTTTCTCCTGAAAGATCGTTGAAATAAACTCCGCGTTTTTTTAACCAATAGTCTGCATGGCGCACCAGCCTCAAAACAAAATCAGTTTTTGCGGCCTCATAATTGTCTCTTGGTAACTCTGCCGAGCCATAAAGAATTATATGTTTAGGGGTTTTTTCAATTGTGTATTTGAAATGATTCAATCCTTCAAACTTGTCAATTTTCATAATTTTTTTTGTCCAGTTTTTTACTGGAGTCTCTTCCCATTGAACAGAATCTTTAGAATCATCTAAAATCTTAAATTTCATGGAAAGACGATGTAAGCGGATGTTGTTTTTGTTTTTGGCACATAGTGAAGACTGTGCAACTTTGCTCTTGTTTGTGCTGTTATGAAAAATAAAAATTTTACCTTTTCCAGTAAGCTCGAGCACTGCAGGTGATTTTCCAATAGTTGTTACTAATCCAAAATATTTAGCTTTTTTTACTTGTCGGGAAATATTGCTCTTATGCTTTTTTAGTTGTTCAGCAAGTTTTTTTCTGGTGGTAATTCCGTTCTCAATTGCAGATAATACTGTATAAGTTGCGTCTGAAGTTGCACTCATTTTGTCGACCTCGCAACCGATATATTCAAATTCCAAGGTAAATGAGTTTCAAGCCATTCAATAGTGGCGGCCATCCCTCCAAGTTCATAAATGCAAACAGCGTGAACGTAAGCAGATCTATTTCCCGAAACGCTTAGTTTCCACATTTTGCTGCCATTCGTAACTCTGCAATAGGGGCACCTATACATTATTCTTTTATTTGGCAAATTCTCAGAATTAGTTAATGCCTCTGTTGGTGTGGGGGCAGACTCCTTTTTATTCATTGTTTGAGCACCCTCCAAGCTAATTCTTCTGCTTCTTCATATTTCAGGCCTTTTTCTTTGGCGAATTTTTCCAGGAACTCACGAAAATTCATTGTTCTGCCCCCAAGCTGTATTAATAAGGTGCCTTAGACATTCACTCGAGTTTCTAAACCCCAAACTTTTGGTTATTGCACTTAACTTGTCTCTTTCAGTTTTTTCCATTTGAATGGTGTAAAGCGTTTTTTCTGTCATGATAAATAATAACTACTTACTTTTTAAATAGTCTGAGAAAATATTACTATTGGTAAGACTATGTCTGATGGTAGGTTGAATGCTTGGAAGTCTGAAAAATGTCTTGAGCTTTACCTAAAATTTTTTGAGCCTTCTCCAGAAGAAGGTTCAGTAATTCATGTGAGATCCTATTCTGATTTGATGGCAAGCTTAAATCTCACTGGCAAAAAACAACTTTACTCAAGACTGAGTCCTCTGGTTAATGAAGGTTTTGTAATTGCAGATTCGGCAATAAAATTCAAGAAAGATATTGAGGATAGCCGAAAAAAGATGTTTCATTACAATGAAAAGAAAATAGCTAAAATTCTTGGTCTTGAAAGTAGAGATGCCTATACGTTTGGAGTTCTAAAAATTTGGGTGTTGTATACGGATAAAGACAAGTTAGAAAAAGAATATAATCTCCAGATAAAAAATATTGATGAACTATTTCGTGCAATTAAATTATCGAATTATTTTATTGATTCATTCAACAAACCATTGCCAAAAGAATTTACTGACTTTACTAATAAAACCGTAGCATATAAGATGCTTAATAAGTTGAGAAACAAAACTAATTCTTAGATTCTGATGGGTTTATTTTTTTCATTTCTTCACTCATCTGTTTATCGAGGTAAGTTTCTGTTGCCTGGCTTAATTCTTGTCTGATAACTTCTTTTAATGCATTATCTCGCTTATCCATTTGTTCTTTGATTCCTTCTAATGTGATTGGTCTCAGGCACACGCTATTTTTACAAATTGTTGCATCTGCTGAATTGGTTGTTCCGCAGAAAGGGCATTTCTGTGCGGTAAGTTCTTTCCGAGAATCTTCCTTGTTGACAAGCCCTGCATCTTTCATGAGTGCTTCTTTTACACTATCAGCATCCAGTGAACTGTAATGGCTTGGCATCGGAGAGTTATCGCTCCAACCGAACATTTTTCGCATCATCTGGTCTCCGTAACCTTTCTTTGCTATGAATGTAGCCCTGGCTTTTCTCAAAGCATGTGGATGAACTTTCTTTTCAATATCTGCCTTCTTTGCAGCCCTTTTTAGGATGCTGTTAATGTTTGTCCCCCAAAGTCTTCCGCCATGGTGACCTTTACGGATGGAGTAAAATAGCAGTGTATTTTTGTCATTTTTGTATTCATGATCCTGCATCCAGTCCATAAGTGTAGGGGCTGATTGTATGAGGAAGATTTGTCTTTCAGCCTCTCTTGTTTTTCCTTTGTTTATCCACATGGAAATAACACTTCCATCAATTTCTATGTCTCCAACTCTCACATTCAGAAATTCCTCTATTCTGCAGCCACTTTCCCAAAGGCAGAAAATGATTGCCTTGTTTCGCCTGCTCCCTGCCGCGGTAATCAATGCCTTTATTTCCTCAGACTGAAGAACTTCTTTTGGATTCAGCTTCTTTACGACCTTTTTTCTATGTTTATTCGTGTCATACCACTTTAGGCAATCTGGCTTTTTCTCGAGCTTGAGGTGCCTTTTCAGAAAGGTCATTACGTCAAGTATCTGATTATGCACATTATATGGAGAGTATTTACGAGCCAGCATATTTTTGTAAGCCATCATGTCCTGCTCCGTATAGTCCTTAAACAATTTTTTGGGCAGGAAGTCGCCTAATCTATGGATGTGCAGGGAATAGAGTTTTTGCGTGTTATTACTCAAACTTGCAGCCACTAAATAGTCCTGGTAATCGAGGAACGCCCGTTTCTTTTCCTCTGGCCACTGGCTGTTCCTTACTTCTACCCTAAGGCGATCTATCTTGTCAGTTTCATAAGTCATATCATACCCCTGTTTTTGTCAAATATATAGACAATTGAACAGAGGACAATCAGACGCCGTCAGTTCGAACCAGTCTCAGCATTTTTTTCACAGCTCAGTTGACTCGTAATCATCATTCGGCAATTATTGTTTGGTGCGGGATTTATTTAAGCTTAGTGTTGGGGTTTTGTAGTGTTTTTAAGTGTTTTGAGAGTTTTATTTGTACATGAAATATGCTTTGTTTGTTGGATTGTTTTTGCTGGCTCTTTTATTTGGTTGTATTCAGCAGAAAAGCGATGGTTCTATTAGTGTTAATGTTGGTGATGCGATTGATTCTCCTTCGGGGGATAATGGTTCTGGGGGTTCTGATGCTGGTTCAGGTTCTGGTGGCACAGTTTCTGTTGGGAAGGTTTCTTCTCCTATATTTTGTGATGATAGGGCGATTATTTCTCAGCTTTCGAATGATCTTGGTTCTGATTATAAAATTACTAGGGGTGTTCCTGAGTTCGGGAAGCCTTTTGCGCAGGTTGATTGTTTTGTGAGGACGGATAATCTTGTAAAGCTTACTTACACTGTTTTGGAAAGGAATAATAATGCTGATGCTTTGGCTGTTCTTGATGATGAGAAAAGACAGTATCAGGAGCAGTTATTGGCTTATGATTTTGATGCTAGTTCAATAGGCTCAAAGGGTTATTTGTTTGAACAGCTTTCGGCTGATGGTTCAACTTTTAGATTGATTTTTGTTGATGATTCTAACAAAAAAGTTGTTGTTTTTGTAAAGGCAAATCAGGGTGTTTCTAAAGAGACAGTCAATACTGTTGGAAGTGCTCTTGCAAAAGTAATTTGATTTTTTTTGTAATAGTTAAAGTAGGCTCAGAGTTGAGTTAAATCATCAAATCCCTGAAGGGGATCAGAAGGTGTTAACCTCATCATTGCCCATATGAGTGGGTGTTAATGACAATAAAAAATAATGGGGTAAAGATGGGCTGGAAATTGAAAAAAGGTAGCTGGGCCAACAAGGAAAAGGAATGTAAAGATGGCAAAGTTTTACGATTTTGAAGGCTCTTTACAAATTACTCTTTTTTTAGAGTGATTTTTAACACATATATTTAAATAACCCCTGTTCATTAAAATTAACATATTGTTAATATTGGTGAACAGATGAAGCAGGGTTTAAGCGAAAAAGAATTAGCATTCATTTCAAAGCTGGAGCTTAGGGAAAAATATTTCTTTACAAGGGATGACATTAGGAGTAATTTTGCAAGCGACAATGAAATGAATGTTTATCTTTATAGGTTAAAGAAAAAAGGCAGGATTCTCAAGCTGAATAAATCTAAATATTTTCTTGTGCCTATAAAGGCGGTTGGGCAGAAATGGTCAGAATACCCCTTTATTCTGATTGACGAGATTATGAACAGTAATGATTACTGTGTTGCTGGCAAGGCTGCCGCTCATTATTGGAAGCTGATTGACCAGATTCCTTTCGAGTTTCTTGTGTTCACTCCAAAAAAATACGGGGTTATGAAGATTTTTAACATTAGGATAAATTTTAAAAGAAAAAGACAGAAGAATTTTCCTAACACAGTTGGACGCAAAATTCAGGGACATAAATTTATTATTGCAACCAAAAAGGAGAGTTTGCAATGGAAATAACACTTAATGAATTAAAAGTCATTGCGGGCGACAAAAACTTTAACATTAAATTAATCGAAAAAGATTACTTGTTAACTCAATTGCTTTATCTTCTCCGAGACATAAACGGAATTTACTTTAAAGGCGGAACTGCATTAAACAAAATATTTTTGAATCACGCGCGCTTGTCGGAAGACCTTGATTTCACAACCACAAAAAAGGTTTCAGAAATCGAAAAACAAATAAGGGCAAAGCTTGAAGGAACAAAGTTTAACAAAATTACTCGCGCTAAGAGGGTAGAAAAATTTACTAGACTGATTGTTCATTATAAATTATTTCACGAGGAAGACACTATTTTTATTGATTTAAACCAGAGGGCAAAACTATTCAAAAAGCCAGAAAAACACGCAATTAACCATTTCTATTCCGAGTTTATTCCAGACTTTTCAGTTAACACTCTGTCCAAAGAGGAAATGGTTGCAGAAAAAGTCAGTGCGGCAATTTCCAGAAACGCCCCAAGAGACCACTTTGACTTATACACAATAATTTTCAACAAGATTCCAATTAATGAAAAACTCGTTAAACAAAAATGCAGGCAATCCGGTCACGAATTCAACATTATTCGAATGTTCAAAAACGCAAACAAACTAAAAAATAAGTGGGACGAAGATGTAAGCCAGTTGCTTCCAACAGAAACCAGCTTCATCCAAGTAATGCAAACGCTTGCAAAACACTTCAAATACAAAGAAAAAAGTGGTAAAAAAATTAAAAAGTTAAATGAAGCTGAAAAATATGACTAATAAACCAATAGTGTTTTTTATTAGAAATAAACCTCAAGATGCCTAGCAATTGGTCTTAATCCCTCTTTGCGTCGTTATTACTAATTCAAACTTTTAGGAAAAGTTTGATTAAAAAATGCCTTTGGCGAAAATTGGTTTTCACCTCATCATTGCCTGAATTAGTTTATTTTCACGAATTAATAAAAAGTGGTTGTTTGGTGTTTTTTTCAGGTTAGAATGAGTTTTAGTAATCCTAATGGGGAAATAATGTCTTTTTTTGCTTTTTCGTTTGCAAGCATTCCTGATATTGCTTCTTTTACTTCTTTTTTTGTTGCTGCTTTGTCAATTACAAGGTTTAGTAACCACTTAATTTTGCCTATTTTTTGCAGGTTGTATGATGTGTTTAGCTCTGGCCCTATTGTTTCCCAGAGTTCTTTATCATAAGCGTCAAACATTTTTTCTGAAAAATCATTTGTTTTGAATGCCTGTGCAATGTGTTTTCCTGCGAATTTGCCTGATGTCATTGCGTTTCCTACTCCTTCTCCTGAGAATGGATCTATTAATGATGCTGCGTCTCCAACAAGAATCCAGCCGTTGCCGTGATTTTTTCTATGGTATGATCCCAAAGGAAGAGTCCAGATTTTTATTCCCTGTTCATCAAGCTTTGCGTTCTTGAATCTTTCTTTGAATAGGGGGTTGTTTGTGATTATTCCTTCCTGTGATTTTTTCAAATCGATTTTTCTTTTTTGTTTTTCATTTGTAAGTAATCCTAAACCGACATTTGCCATGCCGTTATCAAGTGGAAAAATCCAGAAGTAACCTGGCATTATTTCATCGACAAAGTGCAATTCGATATTGCCTGTCATTCCGGTTACTCCCTGATAATAGGCTCTTGTTGCAATTACCTGGTGTTCTGCAGGTGATGTTCCGACTCCGAGTTTTTGTGCAACTACGCTTGATGTTCCGTCAGCGCCAACAACAACTTTTGCTTTTAATTGCACTTCTTCCTGTGAACCCATTTTTTTTCCTTTTACTCCGACAACAAAATTGTTTTCTGTTATAAGATCAGTAACTGTAAATTCTTCAAGTGTATCAACCTGTTTTTTAGCATTTTGAAAAATCACGTTGTCTCCGTTTATTCTTTTTACAACAAAACCAGGTTTTGCTTTGTTGTCTTTTTTGTCTGCTCCTGGGAATGGTATTTCTATTTGTGTTCCTTTTGGGTTGCTAAATAGAACCCCGTAAACTGTTTCGTGTGGAACTTTTTCAAAGTCCTGTATTATTCCAAGTTCTTTTGCAATGCCAACGCTTTTTCCGGAAAAGGCATCTCCGCAGATTTTGTCCCTTGGAAATTTTGCTTTGTCAATAAGCAGAATATTTTTGATTCCGTTTTTTTTAAGGAACATTGCGGTTGAGCTTCCTGATGGTCCGCCGCCTACAATTATAACATCGTATTCCTTTTGTGCCATTCTAATCCATACAATAGAGAAACTTATTTAAATGTTGTCAGGTGTTATAATCGCTCATTTGAGTTGTTCTGTTGGCGTTAAGAGTTTTTTTGTACCGTGTTTTTTCAGGTAATAATACAGGTGCACTATTGGCACTATTGCGGCAAGCGCATTGAGAATTATGAATGGTGTTGAGTCAAGTTGCCATGCATAAATTGCAAGAAAAGCCGAGCCAAGAAAATAACTTATCATAAATCTTTTTTTCATTCCCGGTTCTTTTGTTTTTATTGTGTCAACAATTCCAGGAAGCCACCCGATAAAAATCAGGAGCAATCCTGCCATTCCTATGAGTTCGTTTGCCATTATTTTAGTATGCTTTTTAGGGTTAAAAGGTTTGCTGTTGGCAACAATTTTTTTTTGTAATGTTTGTTTAATTTGCATTTAGGCAAACATTCAGTTTATTAATTTTACAATAGGATAATCTAGTATGCCTTATGTGGATGCTTTTTTATTTAACAAAAAAGGTTTGAAAAAGAACCTTGTTCTTGAGCTTGAAGAGGATGAAAGCATTTTAACCTGTATAAAGCAGGGCATGGAGCAGAATAACCTTGAGCAGGTTAATGTTGAAACAATTGAAGGCAGAATGAAAGAATGTCTAATCAATTATTTTGAGCGCAATTCGTTCAAATCCTCTGTTCTGAAGGATGTGGACATCCTTATAGCTTCTGGTTCTTTTAAGTCCAGCTATAGTGAGCTCTTTGGTTCAATGAAAATAGTTACCAACGAAAAGCCACCTATGCAGGGTACTTTTGTAAGGGGGAAGGCATCTGAGGGTTTGAAAATAACGCTTTCTTTTATCGAATTTGTTGACAAGGAAGAGCCCCTGATTGAAGAATAGTGGTTAAATTGAGTCTTTTTATTGCAACAGGCAACACTCATAAGGTTGAGGAAATGGAAAAAATCCTATCTACTTTTGGCATAGGATTACAGCAAAAAAATCTTCTGATAATAGAGCCTGATTTTGATTCGCTGGAAGAAATTGCATTGGAGAAGGCAAAGCAGGCTTTCAAAGTTCTGAAAGCGCCTGTTATTGGTGAAGACACAGGTGTTTATTTTGAGGCCTATAATAATTTTCCCGGACAGCTTGCAAAGCGTGTTTACCTAGGCCTTGGTTTTGAAGGTTTGCTTGCACTCATTAATGCCAAACCAAACAAAAAAGCATATTTCAAAACAGCGGTTGCATTTTTTGATGGGAAAACAGAAAAAGTTTTTTCAGGAAAACTTCCAGGAACACTTTTGGATAAGGCAGTTTCTGTTGAAAAGAATAGGCTTCCTTATGAGAAAATGTTTGTGCCAAAAGGCTATGCGGATGCTATAGTTAACATGTCTCTTGAGGAAAAGAACAAAATTTCACACAGGGCTATTGCCACGAGAAAATTTGCAGAGTGGTATTCGAAAGAATTTTTGTGATATTAATGGTGTCGGATTTTTGGGTTGGTCTTTATCTTGCGAGTTCCCTGATTATTGCAGTCAGTTCTTTAAGTTCTTTTGGCAGGCTGTCCTGGTAAGGGGCGTACATGGAGATTTTTTTTGTGTTGTCGCCTATGGTTATTGTAAGAGATTCTGAGGGGTAATCTTGAGGGCATATGTTTTGGTCATAGTCAGCGCATGAGTAGGCTTCTTCCCAGAGGAAAACGTCTGTGCTTTTCAATATTTTTTTGATTTTTTCAATGTCATTTTCTTGAAATTCGCTTATTTCTTGGGTGGGTTTGATTTCTTCCCATGTGTTTCTGTGTTCTTTTGTTATTGTTTTGTTGGCAGAATCGAGTTTTATTTGAGTTCCTGAAGAAAACGAGCTTGTCGATAAAGTTATTGTGAATTCTTCTATGGGGTAGGGGGAGGGTTTTTGGGTTATTTTTGTGCATCCTGCTGTTGCAAGGAGAATGCTCAGTAACAAAATGATGATGATCTTGTTCATTTAGTTAATTAAAGCGTTTAAGTGTATTTAAACTTTCTTTTATGTTTTTTTTTGATTTTCGCACCGGCAATCTGCCCTTTGGAAATGCAATATAATTAACTTGCTTATTTTTCATCTGTGGCATTTAATTTATTTGATTTGCATGATTCTTCTTATGATGTAACTACTAGGTAGCTTCTTAGAGTTTACTCGGTTATTCCAAAATTTTCTTTAATAAAAACAGGCTCTAAAGCAGAGCAGGCTATTTTAGTTGTAAATTTTTTGAAAAAAATGAATGTTAGGTTAAAGTCTGAAGTTTCCATTAATTGGAAATTGAAGTGGATTAAATTAGTTGGCTATAATTTTTCTCCTTCTAGCTTCAAAGATTGGTTTATTGGCAGAGCTTCAATTCCATTAGTTGCTTTGGAAAAACTAAAACTATTTGGTTTGAATAAAGAAGTTAATGAATTAATGCAAACTGTTCAATATATTTCAACCACTACTAGAAAAATTGAAAAAATCTCTTTTGAATTAAATAGTGACTTGCTTTACCTTTCGGGTTTGATTCTTGGAGATGGGAGTTTGCCTATAACGCATTGCAAAGAAGGAAATTATGGGTATAAAGTTTTAATATCTAGCGGGGATAAATTGAATTTGGCTTATGTGTCTAAAATTTTTGAAATTAATTTTGAACCCGATAAGCCATTAATATATTTTAGGAAAAATGATTTTGGCTCAAGTTGGGTGTTGCAAAAAGATTCAAAGGTAATTTATCGTTTTTTCACAAAACTTGTTGGCATTTGTAATGGAAATAAAGCCAAAAATGCTGGTGTTCCGCAGTTGATAAAAAATATGCAAGTTGCTTCGGTTGCCGCATTTTTATCCGGTCTTGTTGATAGTGATATTGGTTCTCATGGGGGTGGCATGGGGTGCACATTCAGAAGCAAACTTTTGGTTGATGATCTTATTTGGTTATTGGGAAAACCTGGTATTAAAGCTAAAAATTACGGGTCACATTTTAAGGAAAATAAGTATATCCAACACGGTTTTTCCATACCTAAAAGCCAGATAAAAGCCTTTAAAGATGTTCTAGAGAAAAATTACTTGCCAAAGCGAAAAGATAGAGTCTTGAAGCTTTACTCTCTTGCGGGAGTCCCATAGCCCGGTCAATTGGACACGGTTCAGGAAATCAATATCCTTTTGGATTTGATTTGAGTTGCCGTGTGGCTTAGTGCCTTCGCAGGTTCGAATCCTGCCTCCCGCATTAATCAATAATTTACCTTTTGCTTCTCTTTCCGCCTTTCTTTTGTCTTGTTCCTGTGAAAGGAATATTGGCTGTCTTTAAATCAGCAACTCTTCTTGTTGTCATTGGAACATTTTTTGTAACAGTTCTGACCCTGTCAAACCTATCACTGGGGTTTTTCCCGGATTTGACAACAATATGGTTTGTTGTTTCCATCTGGAAAGAAAATGGTCCTTTTCTTCTTTCTTCCGTCCCTTTTGGCGGTCCTATCTGGTTGTGTGGGTCACGCCTTCCTATGTTAGTATATTTGAGGTGAGGGGTAAAGCCTCCCGGTCCGGTGTGGCCTTCTACTGATCGGGATTTTGCTATGTGCGGTGTTATGGATTTTCGTCTTTCAATGAGGTTAGGTTTTTTTGGTGACATAAAAAATAGCAGTTTTTTGTACTATTAAAAGGTTCGCATTTTGGGTTGGGGCAATAAAAAAATAGTTGGAGAGAAGCTTGTTTTTAGCTTCCCTCGCCTTCTGCGGATTCGTCAGCATCATCCGTATCATCGCTGTCGCTATCTGAATCCCAGTCTTCCTCATCTTCTTGGAACTTTATTATATCTGCTCTATAATCCATTTTTGTCATCCTCCAGAAGGTTAATTTACGTTATTAATTTACCGATCAATATTTAAAGTTCAGGGTTACCAAAAAAGAAATGAGACATTTGTCTCACGCCGTCTGCTTACGGCGGTAAAGCGTTCTGTCTTCGCCTGTGCAGACTCGACAGAACTTATTTGATTTATTGAATTCGGAAACCTTACTTTAAAAACCTGTTTTCACAGAATTTGTTAAGTTTTTTCAGGGGGATTGGTTCAGTGGGAGAACGCCACCTTCACACGGTGGAGGTCGCAGGTTCGATTCCTGCATCCCCCATGTTTTTGCATCAATAATTCACTAATTTTTAAAAGTAGTTGCAGTTACTCCGCCATCCCATGAAAAGCGGGGTCTGATTTTTACAAGCCAGAGTTTTTCAGATTGGTCATCAAGGATAAGTGCGAATCCTTTTGCGCGTGGCATCTCCTGATAATATTTGTCAAAATCCTGATGCAAGTAAGATGGTCTTAATTGTGATACTGCTTGTATGTCTTCCTGTGCTGTCATTCTGTGTGAAATGAAAAGATCGCATTGCGATATTGCATCGGGGTGCAGTTTATTTGGTCTTTGTGTTGCAAGCAATAATGATAATCCTGGTTGTCTTCCAACGCGTACCCATTCCAAAAGAACGGAGAGTGCAAATGATGTTTCGTCTTTTGGCATGAACATGTGCGCTTCATCAATCATCATCCAAATAATTGGCAATTCTGATTCACGCGTCAAACCTTTCATTGATCTTATTTCTTCTTCTTTTCTGTAAAGCATTCTTTCCTCAAATAATCTTTTGCCCAATAATCCTACTATGATGTCTCTTGGTCCTTCCATTCCTGATGCCTGCCTGTAACTTGAAACATCAATTATTGTTATTGCTCCTGGTTTTGCAATGTCTCTTATTTTTGTTCCTTCTTTTTCAAACAGGCCCCATGTTTTTGCTATTTTTAACCTACCTATTACCGCATCTATTGTTGTTTTCTGTGATTCTGTGTCTGTTTTTGCTGCGCTTATTAATTCATCTATGCCAAATCTTGTTCCGAGTTTTTCTTTTGCTGTATCAACAATTCTTGAAATTAAAACTCCTTCAGGGTCTTTCCATGAAAGTGAAAATAATGAGAGCCATTCTGCCGCCTCAAGTTCAGAAACGCGTAGTGTGAATGCTCCGTCTACTGGCAATTCTTTTTTCTTGTAAAAATCGTATGCGCCGGCAGGAACCATTACCCTTACATCTGTTTTATCGGGTGCAAGATCCCATTTTTCAAGTTCCTTAACTCCTTCTTTTGTCGGAACCTTTAATGTCCAGAATATTCCCACTGTATCAATCACAATAACCGAAAGTCTTTGTCTTACTTCTATTGGCTGTCTTGCAAATTCTTCCATGATTACTGCCATGGTGTATGAATTGTGGACTATAATGTCATTTGCAATAAAATTGTGAGTATCATCAACAGTAATGTCATAAACAGTAAATTCTCCGATTAGTTCTTTTTTGTCAATAATTTCATCCCAATAAATGTCTGAGGCTGCTATTAGTTCTATTAATTTATTCTGATCCGCTTTTGCAATCTGAAGTAATTTTTCTCTTGAAGGCGCATATTGCATAGATTCTCTCAATGCTTTTGGATGGGTGTATCCAAGAGCTCTTCCAATTTCAGCCCAGTTATCAGGTTTATACTGTTGCCAAATTTCTTTTGGAATAGTATCTATATTTGGATTTCTGATTGTTGTTGAAAAGTATTTCATTGCTTCTTTTTGCTTTTCTTCTTTTTTTCCAAAAAATCCGATTTCTTGAATAAAAGTTTCAATATTTTCTCCGTTAATTACAATTTCTTTGCTTTCAAAATATTTTTCCCTGAATTTTGTTTTTTTATTTCTGATGTTTGAAAGAATTCCGAATCTTAAAAGCAAATGATGTACTTGAGTTGCCATTTTTGGAGATGCTGTGCTGTAAGATATTCTACATCTATTACTTTCAAAATAAATGCTGCCATCACAGCTAAACATTCTATTAAGGAGGAGTGCGATTTTGTTTTTTGGAAGATTGAACACTTTTTCAGGTATTGTTTTGGCTGTTGCAAGTTCACCGTAAGAATTCAGCTCAATAAGGAATTCTCTTAAAGTATTTTTGTTTTTTGGACTTAATCTTGTTTCCTCATTGCGCACAACTCTAAATCCATATTTGTCCATTTTTTTTACTTCAAGATTATTATCAAATTGATTAACTGATTTTTTAAAATCATCAACAATTTCTTTATCTGAATTTGTAAACCAAACGACTTTCCCTTTTGTGTGGCCTTCAGCAAGAAGGTATGCAAGAAGTTTGATTTCAGATTCTTTCAAAAATTCTTTCCCAAAGGAGTTAATTTTTCTCGGGGTTGCTATTCTTTTCCCTACATCAAGATCTTTTATGGGTTTCCAGCCATCAATTGTAAGTAAAGGGTGTTCATGGGTAAGTTTGATTTTTTTCCCGCTTCTCAAGGTAACTTCTAACATCTTGTTTACTTTTCTTGAATAAAATGCACTTTTTTCTGCAGGGTTTATTTTATATTCATGATTAAGAGACATTACATTTCTGGCATCGTATTCAAGCTCTTTAATTTTTTTTAATGTGCCATCTTTCAGGACAATTTCAGTATCTCCGTCAAGGCATTTGCCTCCGCCTCTCTTGCCGCATACAAGAACAACGTGTGGTTTTGAAACATCCATTAGTATTTTTCTTCCAAGCACGGGTTTTTCGCCGGAACTTAAAACTGTTTTGGCGATGTATGCGGTTGCTTTTTCACCGTATTTTTCCTGGTCTTTGAGCGTCCTTCCCACTATGGAGGACTTTTTGCTCATCTCCACATCAGCCATGCTATAAATTGGGGTTTCAAGTATTTAAAGGTTGATTTTGGTTTTTGTGTTTGGTTTTTTTTTCTGAAAAAAAGTAGAAGGAAGGAGGTTCGGAGATTCTGAGGTGGGGGTTAGAATAAGTCCGCACCTCCTTCTTCAGCATTCCTAGCTTTTGGCTAAGTATAACACTTTCCTACCTGATTGGATTTTTTTGAGGTATCCTTCCCGGTATAATTTATTGAGTCTCTGGCAGGCCGCGTTTAAGCCTTTGTAATTTAACATCGTTTTGATGTCTTTGGCTGTGCAGCCCTGCCTTTCCTCAATTATTTTCAGAATCAATTGATCCTGTTCGGGCAGAACCTCAAATTTCTGCCCTGTTGTTTCCTGCGACATTTGTATTGGGTTGTCAAGGGAGTTTTGGGTTGTTTTAAGCGAAAACATTATCTTATCATACTTTTCATTAATGAGCTCAAGAATCTTGTTGGTTTGCTCTCTTTCCTCTATTAAGCGGTACATGAGACCTGCAAGCACCTTTGGGTTTTCTGCTTGCTGCATCAATTCATCAATATCCATGCTCTGCTCTGCAAATTTTGGAGAGATTTTTTCCAAAACCTGCTTTTCCTTTGCAAGACTCTTCAAAATATCATGATTATTCATGTTATATCATGATACATTCATGATATATAAATACTTTACTAATTTGAGGGGCTTTGCACATTAAAGGATTAGAAATTTAGGTTTTCTGAGTCCTTTTTGTGCAGTCCCGCCTGCCCTTTCAGGGCATCGCGGGAGTTGAGCGCACTGCCTAAAGGCAGGACTTGCACATTTAGGGGTTTCATCTCATTTACTATTGCTTTTGCTAATTTAATTGTATCGTTGCTCCCATAGAAAAAAGCAGGATTCACTCCTAACTCGTTGATTTCGTGGATTAGAACAACGATGTTGTGACAGATTGCTTTGCAGTTATATGTTTAAGCTTCTTTAGAATTAAAATTTGAATGGAAATTATAAAGGCTCATAAGCCCTCGGTCTGTGAGGGTGTATCCACTATTTTGGTCATAATCTACTATTTTCAAGCGTGCTAATTTTACAAGTTTTTCTTCCACATTTTTAGAGTCGATATTGAACTTTTTAGCAATTTCTTCTGCTTCTATAGATGGATTATATTTAGCTAAATAATACATTATTTTCAAGTAATTTGAATCTAAAAAAACCTCATCCCAAGTTACTCTTTCCATTGTGTCCACCGCTGTTTAAGTAATGTTTTTTTAATATTAAAGATTATTGGTCTCCCCCTTTTGATTTAATAATCTCTTTGTTTAAAAGGTATAAAATCATATGTTTTACTCCGAATTTTATTTTTGCTTTTAATTCTTCTATTTCTCGATAAGGTATGGGGTACTTGAACTCTGTTCTAAAATCCTGTAAGTCCGGGATATTTTCTAATTCTTGGTAACTGGTATATCTAAAAAAAGCCATAGTTTTTTTCTTTAACTCGTTTTCTCTTCTAATTTGGTTAGATTCATCTAATGTGCCTGGTCCATAGCCATTTATCAAAACTATTATATCTGCGTCTTTTAAGTATGATTCTCGTATTTCTTGTTCTCTTACGCCTTTTGCTTTTTTTAGATAATCTTCCCCTATTCTGCAGGTTATTCCTTTGTTTGCCAAATCTTTTTTCAAGTCTCTTAGAAACTGTAAATTAATTTCTTCACCATTATGGTCTCCGCAAAGTAAAGCTTCATATTTTCCATAATTTATTTTTCTAAATTGGTCGTTCTTTTTGGCATTTTCTAATGCTTTTTCCAGTCTTTTATCATCTGAAAATGCGGCATCATCAAGCTTTTGAAATATTTCTTTTATTTCGTCGACCATTTAAATAAAGTTTATTCAGGAATTTTTAAAAAACTCCCTTTTTGTGCAATTCCCGAGTTTTTTTAAGACTTTTTGAAATTAAGTAAATTATGGGCTTTGTCATCAAAAATTGTCAAATTGACCCTGAAATTTTGGGGTATGAATCGAACCATATACCAAGGAAACTTTATAAATGGCTACAACTTTTAAGTTATAAGGGGAACAATATGAGAACTGGTAAAGGATTTAAAGTAAATGCAGGTGATGCAAGATTTGGCGAACACTTTAAAATGAAAGGGGTTACACTGAACACATTAGACATCAAAATCTCCGGAACTGACGCTGAAAATGATTTAGCGGTGTTTGAGCAAACCGGACTTACTCCAAACGGAGGACCGCCTTTGCACATCCACCCTTTTCAAGACGAATGGTTTTATGTAATTGAAGGAGAATATCTGTTTCAAGTTGGTGATGACAAATATCAAATGAAATCAGGTGACACAATTTTTCTTCCAAGAAATGTGCAACATGCTTTTATTCAACTGACAGAAAAAGGAAAGATGATTGTTTCTTATTTGCCTGCAGGAAAAATGGAAGCATTTTTTAAGGTCACAGACAAGTGGACTTCTCCTCCGACCAAAGAGGAAATTGCAAAAGTTTTTGCAGACCATGACATGAAAGTTGTTGGGGCACCATTAAAAGCTGACTAACTAAAATTAGCATGAACCACTAACAAAACGTTAGGGGTAATTTTACAAGGGGGGATACAAATTTAAAGGGAGAATTTTTTGTGTCATGATTCCAAAAATTCTTTCAAAAAACCGTATTTTTCCTGTTCAAGCAAAAACGAATCATGTCCTTTGTCTGAATCAACTGTAAAGTATTGTGGGGTTTTTCCTGCTTTCTCAAGTGCCTGCACCATGGCCTTTTGTTCTTCAGGGTAGAAGCACACATCTGAATTGATTGATGCAATAAGGTATTCAGGGTTTGTTGCATTGCTTTTTGCAAATGCCTTTTCCAATGAACCATTGCCGTATTTTTTTGCAATGTCAAAGTGCTGTATTGCTTTGGTAATCAAAAGGTAGGTGTTTGCATCAAAGCGCTTTACAAATTTTTTGCCCTGATGGAACATATATGATTCTATGTGGTGCATGAGCCTGTAATTGTAAAAGTAATCATCCGGCAAGATTGTTTCTTCTTTTGCTCTGTTGATTATTGTGTCAATATCAACGTATGATTTGTGTGCAATCATTCTTGCAAGCATAAGGCCTTTGTGCGGTTTTCCCTGTCCGTAATAATTGCCACTGAAAAACTGCGGGTCATTTTCTATTGCTAGTATCTGCTCAAGACCGTGTAGTTTGTTTAATGCTGATGTTTTTGATGAACTTGCAACAATTGCTGCTTTTTTTACGGAGTAACCAAACTGCATTATATATTCCTGTGCAATGTATCCGCCAAGTGATGCGCCTATAATTGCATTAAGTTCATTAATGCCGATTTTTTCAAGGGTTAATTTCTGGAGCCTTGCCATATCTCCTACACTTATTTCAGGGAATGTTTTTCCATATTCTTTTCCTGTTCTAGGATTTATTGAACTTGGGCCTGTTGTGCCATAACATCCGCCAAGCACATTCTGGCAAATAACAAAATGCTTTTCAGTATCAATTATTTTTTTCGGACCAACAAAAGAATCCCACCATCCTGTGTGGCAGTCGTCCTGCCAGAATTTGTTTTTGAAATTTTTGTTTAATCCTGTGATGTGTGCGCTTCCTGAAAGTGCGTGAAAAATCAGAATTGCGTTGTTTTTTTCAGGGTTTAATGTGCCTGCTGTTTCATATGCTATTTGAACATTTTTGAGGGTTCTGCCGTTTTCAAGTTTAAAGTTTTCAATTTCAATGATTTTTGTTTCTGTTTCGTTATCAGGCATTACTAATTATGGGTTAATTCACTAATTAATATTTATTGAACAAAATATTCTTTTATGAATATGGTTTATTGTTTTTTGATTGTTATTTCTATTGCGCTTATTTTGAGGTTTTCATCATTGTCTCCCTTGATATTCTCAGTATAGATTTTGATGTCATTGGGTTGTGCAGTTTTTTCAAATTTGTTTCTCACTATTTCCGCAACATCAACTGCCCTTGAAATGGCTTTTCCCCTTGCCTTTAACACTATTTCGTTGTTGCCTTTGTTCATTTGCATAACAACAGCCATTACATATGCCATTGTGCCTTTCTTGCCCCCGCGTATACAGTGTTGTCCACAAGCATTCCCCCCTCTATTAATTGTTTTTGATAATATAGGGATCTTTGTGCTATAAAATAGTTTAAGATTTTTTTAAAAAAAAGGATTTACTGGATTATTTCAAATAATCCAGTGTTGATTCAAATATTCCTCTTGTTTTTCCAGGGTTGTAGTTGAAGTAAATGCTCTTTCCTATAAAGAGGTTTTTCTCAACTATTGCTGGATAGCTTTTTTTGTCTATTGCAGAACTCTGAATATATGCAAGTTCTTTTCCGTCAACTGCTATATCAAATGATTCAAAGTTTGCGTTAAGGTTAGGGTCTGCAGGGAATACTTCTATACCTTCCATTATTGGGTGCTGTTCATCTTCCCTGAAGATTTTCCCTCTTATAAGAAGCCTATTTGTACAGGTAGGCTGGTCGTTAATTATTCTGTCACATTTTACTGGTATGACATCTCCAAAGGTGTTCTGCCAACCGATAACATCGTAGGTATCTGGTCTTCTTATTCCTGAATCCTTTACGGTTATGAGGCTTCCTCCGTTCTTAACAAACTGCTGTATTGCTTCTCCGAATTTTTTTGAAACTTCTTTGTTTGCTTCTTCGCTCTGGTCAAGCATTACTATTTTGTACTGCGCCAGTTGCTCTTTCGGATTACGCTCTAGCGTTTGCGTTGTTTTCAAATCATAATCGATTATATCGCGATTGTCATTCAGAATATCAATTACTTCTTGGCTTGTTGAACCTACAATAAGCATTTTTGTTTTTCCGCTGTTTGATTCGAATACATCTGCAATTTGCCCTATTATGGGTGTTTGTGAATCAATTACATCGAATCTTACTGCGAGGAAAAATCCAATTATTAGTATAAGTATTAATGGGACTAGTCCTTCCATGTGTTTGCTTAGTTTACTGACTGGTGCTCCGCCGAAATCATCTGCCGGCGCGGCCCCTGAATCCTCTGGATACATCCGTTTTCACCTTCTTCAATTAATCTGTTAATATTACTTGTTAAAACCTTTATAATTATTACGCTTAGGGCGTTTTTGAGATAAATAAGTCCTTTTTATATTTAAATCTTTCTTTAATAATTATTAATAACAAGGATATGTGATTTGAAATGAAGTTTACAAGAACATCAGGGCAGCAATCAGGGCCAAGCTCCGCAATCGGAATAATGCGATTTTTTGATGCGGATTCAGGTGGTCCAAAAATCAGCCCTGAATTTGTTATAGGTGTGACTGTGGTTTTTACTATATTAATTGCCGCAGTTGAGCTCACGGGTTTTTTAGGTTAATTTTTTAAGCAACAGAACCATTATTTCTTTTTATGGATGCTGAAATAAAGGCTCTTGTTTTGTCAACAAAAAAGCGCCTTCTTGAAGATTTACCAAAGTTCCTTGAATCAAATGATAAATTTGCATTCGGAAGCTCCATTGATTCTTTTGCAACAACAGTCCTTGGAAAACTTGAGGGTAAAATGGATTCAAGTACAAATTTTTCTGAATTTGTAAATATTCTTTATGGTTGTCAGCAACTTGATGATTTTGGTGAAAGTTGGGCTCCGACAAAAGAGAAAATAACTGCTTGGATTGCTTTCCTGAAAAAATTCAGTGTTTAGAAACTTTTATATAATTCCAATTCTATTATCTTTTCATGAAGTTAGCTGTTTCGCTTTTAATTTTTGCATTTGTTTTGTCAGGGTGCGCACAAACTAATCAGGATCAGATTGCACCAGATCTTGCAGTTCCCTCAAAATATTTTTGTGAACAGGCTTCTGATTGTGTTGAAGTAACTTTAGGCTGTTGCGGATGCAGTTCAGGCGGACATCCTGAAGCGGTAAACGCGGAATGGTACGCTTCTTATACACTGCCTGCCTGCGGCGCTGATATTGCGTGCACGCAAAGTTACAATTGTTTTGATTATGAAACAAATTGTGTTTCAAATAAATGCGAATTAAAAAATGTTGGCGATAGTCCGTTATAATAGTTTAATGAAAAATTCCCTTTCAAGTAATTTTTCCATTTCTCCTTTCCCAAAAACAATTTTTGTATTGGTGCTTTCCTCAATCTCTTTCTTGTATTTTTCAATAAACTTTTTGTCTGAACAATCAAGTTCCATTTTAACAATATCACTTGGATTTAACTTTGCCTGCTTTCTTGCATCCTGTACCCTTCTTCTGAGCTCCATTAATTCCCATTCTTCTTTCAGTTCTGTGTTTGCATCTTTGTTCAAAAATATTTTTCCATCTGAAAATTCCTTTTCAGCATAATTTCCTTTTGGTTCCTTTTGCTGCTCTATGAATTCCTTCACGTTTGCGGAAGATGAAATTATTTCAATTGTATTTGGGAATGCTTTTTCCTTGCTTACATAAATGAGTTGTGTGAGCGGCCACCTTAATCTGAGTTTTTCTGTTTCTCTTAAACTGAGAGATTCCTGCAGTATTCTTTTTGCAAGTTCAATTTCATTTTCAAGTTTTTCATCAATGAGTTTTTCATTTGCTTCAGGAAGCATTGTGAAGTGTATTGATTCCCCTGCCTCTGAGAAATGGTAAAAGTATTCTGAGAGGTGTGGTGTTATAGGTGCAAGGAGTTTCAGCAATGCTGTTATGCAGTGGCTGAATACCTTGTTCAATGCTTCTTTGTTTTCTTCTTTTGCTCTATCTCTTATGAGTTTTATGTATGTTCTGCTGAACTCTTCAAGAACAAAGTATTCTATTTCTGAAGCAATTTTTGCATATGCATATTCATCATAATTTTTTCTCGTGCTTTTTATGAGTGTGTGCAGTTTGCTAATTATCCATTTGTCCTCTGTTGCAAGTCCTTTTTCATCAATTTTTTCATGTTTGTTAAGGTCAAGGTTCAGGTATGTTGCTCCGTAGCTGAACGAATTCCAGAATGTATTAAAGAATCTGTTGATGTCTTTGAATGCATTCCAATCAAAGGTCATGTCCTCTCCCTTGAATTCTTTTGCAATGTAAAATCTCAAATAATCTCTGTTGTATTTTTCAATTACTTCTTTCGGAGAAACAATGTTGCCTTCGCTTTTTGACATTTTTTTCTTTCCAAGATCAAGAACCATTCCATGCATTGCAACCGTTTTGAAAGGTGCTTTATCAAAGCATATGGTAGATGTAATTATCTGTGAATTCCACCAGCCTCTTATTTGGTCTTTTCCTTCAATGTTAATGTCAGCAGGCCAGTATTTTTCAAATTTTTCTTTATTCTCAGGGTAACCTATTGAGCCCCATGATGTTGCGCCTGAATCAAACCATACATCAAGAACCTCTGATACACGTTTCATTTCGCCTTTTCCGCATTTGCATTTCCAAGTAACTTCATCAATCCATGGTTTGTGCAAATCATTTATTTCTTTTTTGTAATACTCTTTGAGTTCTTTCCTTGATGCAATTACTTTTTTGTTTCCGCATTCATCACACAACCATATTGGTAAAGGTGTTCCCCAGTACCTTTGTCTTGAAACCGGCCAGTCGCTCAGATTCTCGAGCCAGTTGTTGAACCTGTCCTGTCCCCATGCAGGGTACCATTTAACATTTTTGTTAAGTTCAATTATTCTTTCCTGTATTTCGCTTACTTTGAAGAACCATTGCGGTGCTGAAATCATTATCAAAGGGCTTTTGCAGCGCCAGCACATTGGGTAATCGTGGGTATAAGGATGTTTGTAAATTAGTGCTCCGGATTCGCTCAAATCCGAGATTATTTCTGAATCAACTACTCTTGCTTTTTTGCCCGCATATTTTCCGCATTCTTCTGTCAGCAAACCGTTTATGTTCACAATGCTGAGCACAGGCAAACCTGCTTTTGTTCCTGCATCATAGTCTTCTTTTCCGCACCCTGGTGCTGTATGAACAAGTCCTGTCCCTTCATCAATGTTAACGTATCTCTCACTCATTATTACTCTATAAGCACCCTTGAGTTCTCCTAAATTCAAGTTAGGTGCAAGCGGACTTTCATACTCAATGCCTTCAAGTTCTTTTCCCTTGAATTCTTTTTTCACTAGGTATCCTGCTTCTGCGGCATCCATCAGATTTTGTAATCTTTCTTTTGCAAGTATCCAGGTTTCCCTTCCACCTACCTCAGCTTCAACGTAATCATATTTTGGATTTGCCATTACTCCTGTGTTTGAAGGCAATGTCCATGGGGTTGTTGTCCAAATAATTAGATATTTATTTTCTGTTCCTTTTACTTTGAATTTTACATAAATTGAATTGTCTGTTTGCTTATCATATTCAATTTCGTTGTATGCAACTGCAGTTTCACAGTGCGTGCATGCATGTATTGGATATTTTCCAAGATAAAGCAAATTCTTTTCGTCTGCTCTTTTGAATGTCCACCAAAGCGCTTCAATGTATTCATTGTCAAGTGTTAAATATGGGTTTTTCCAGTCCATCCAGACTCCAAGGTTATCGAATTCATCATTCATTATGTCAATGTATTCTGTTGCGAATTTTCTGCATTCTGTAATGAATTTTTCCACGCCTATTTTTTCAATTTCGTCCTTGTTTTTCAAACCGAGTTTTTTTTCAACTTTGTTTTCAATTGGCAAACCATGTGTGTCATAACCTGGTTGATCTAAAACAGAAAATCCTTGCATTCTTTTCTGCTTCATTGTAATGTCCTTAACTATTTTGTTCAATGCTGTTCCCATGTGTATGTGTCCTGAAGCATAAGGCGGACCATCCATCATATAGAATCCTTTTCCGTTTGCGTGCTGTTGCCTTGCTTTTTCAACTATTTTTTTGTCTTTCCAGTACTTCCTGATTTCCTCTTCTTTTGCAAGGCTGTATGCTTCTAGTTTTTTCATTTTCATTCAATTCCCGCGAATCTTTTTATTGCATTTACATATTCTTGAAATTCCTCGCTTTCAATCGACTTTGCTTTTTCAAATCTGATTGTCTCCTCATCCCCTATAATTTTTGTTTGCATAAGAAAACCAATAACTTTCATTTTTGATTGCGGTGCATTCCAGCTTCCTTGCGCAATAACTTCGATGTGCTTTGCATGTTTCCTGCAATGCTCCCTGAATTTTTCCCTTGCTTCAATAACATCTTCTCTGTTGATAATGGTGTGTGTTTTTCTGGGCTCGTGTTTTCCAGAACCAGTGCCTTTGTCCTTGGGTCTTGCTGTCCATGGGGTTTCCTTTTTGGGTTTTGGCATATGGGAGTAAGCGGATTTGAACCGCTGACCCTTGGCGTATAAGACCAATGCTCTGACCAGGCTGAGCTATACTCCCTGAACGGCGCTCCGTTCGTGAGCGTACCATCTTCGCTACGCTTGATGCTACTTCCGACCGCGCGTACCGACAGCCCATGCTTTGCATGGACGTGACTCGCTGACGCTCGCAAATACACTATATTAAAGGCTTAAATTAGGTTTAAAAGGTTAAAGATTGGTTTGTAGTGGGATTATCCGCGTCTTTTGTGCTGGGTTCTAAGTCTTTTTTCCTGTTTGCCTTTATCAAGCTGTCTCAAAACCGCTTTTGCCCTGCCTACTGCCTGTGGGCCGTATTTTGCAGGGTTTTTTAGTGTTGCCTGTGCCTGAGCTTCGGTCATTCCTGTATTGTTTGCCATTGTAAACACGCTTAGTATATTTGAATTATTTCAGCTACTATAAAAACATTTCTAAATTTAGGTTTATTCAAAGCTCTTTCAGGCTCACATTATTTGATGTGTTTATTTCAAAATTTGCTTCTATTTCTTGAATTTTTCCGTATTTGCCAAGGCTCATGGTAAGTGCGCTTTTGTATGTTGTTGTGTATGCATTGCTTATCAAATAGTGTTTGCCTTTTTGGATTTCCATTATTTGTTCATCCCAAACAGATAAGTATATACAGCCTGTTTCATCACCTATGAGAACATCAGCCACTTTGTGAATCAGTGAGTCACTTTTTGATACAACTTCTCTAAGCTCTGCTATTTCTTCGACTTTTATTTTTAATTCAATTTTTTTCATTGCAGGCTTTAGTTCTTTTACTTTCATGTTAAAAATTAGATTCCTGTAAACTGTTTTAATCTTATTTGGTAAGATCTGGGTGGAAGTTCATGAGCAAATCAATATTTGCTTTGAGTTTTTCAAGGGTTTCATTGTTTTTTACTTCATAATCCGCGGTTTCAAGAACTCTTTTGAGTCCTTTTTTTTCAAAATCATTTTCATCCCTTTCAAAAAACGCTTCTCTTTCCTGCGCATCATCAACGCTTTTTCTTTGGAATCTGTTATCCTTTTCCGCGGTAATTTTGACTATTTTCAGATCAGGAAACTTTTTTCTAAAATAATCCACTTCTTCAATCGATCTTGGGCCAACAAGTACAAGTTTTTCTTTTTCTTGTATTGTTCCTGCCAGGATTTTTGCAATTGCGTCCATTCCCATTTCAAATCTCAATGTGTCGCCTAAAATATTCATGTTTTCTTTTGTAGGTTCTATTCCTTCTTTATCAAGCAATTCTTTCAGCACTTCACTAAAAGTGTATTTTGTGAAACCATATTTTTCAACAAGGTGGTTTGCTGCTGCATCTTTTCCGGATCTTGCAAGGCCACAGATTATTATTGAAGTCATTTGAGCATTCCTTTTTGATTATTTTTCATTTAGATTAAAAGATCTTTTCAGTGTCCTGTAGTTGACGCTTTTGTGTCCTGTGTAAAGTATTACAAGTATGAACCAAGTCATGAAAAGAACTATGAGTCCCCAGATTCCGCCCACTGTCCATATTACCCATGATGTGAAAAGAGTTACCGCAATCAAAGAGTAACCGAATGCAATGTAAAGATACCACATTGTTTTTGCAACTTCAACTTTTTCAATAAAAGGTTTCACTGAATTTATTGCTTTTATTGTAAGGTAAAGAATCAAAACAAGCATGAGCCAGTTTGTTGCAAGCAATATAAGCGTTAATTGGTCTGCCATATGCTTGAAAGTAGTGCTTCGAAATATAAAAATGTGTATGTTTTTTTGGGTTTAAAGATTTCCCCTGCCAAAGCAGGGGATTCACTCTTTCTTTTTGGTGTAGCTTTTTCCTTTCTCTTGAAAAGAGAAAGAAAAAGGTGCTTACATATCCATTCCGCCCATGCCTCCCATTCCACCCATGCCTGGTGGCATTGCTGGGCCTCTGCTTTTGCCTGTTCCTGCAATAATGTCATCTATTCTGAGAAGCATTTCTGCTACTTCCGATGCTGATGTTATTGCCTGTGTTTTCACTTTCAATGGCTCGATGATTTTGTTTTTCTTTGCGTCATCGAGTTTTGCACTGTACACGTTTATTCCAATTGTGATGCCGCCTTTTGCGGAGTGCTTGCTTCTCAATGCAACCAATGTGTCTATCGGATCCATTCCTGCGGTTTCGGCAAGTGTTCTTGGAATTACCTCAAGTGCTTCTGCGAATGCTTCTATTGCCAGTTGTTCTCTTCCACCTATTGTTTTTGCGTAATCTCTTAGCTTGAATGCAACTTCCGCTTCGCATGACCCGCCCCCATAGAGTATTTTGCCCACGTTAAGTGCCGCTGATACTGCGCCGATTGCATCGTGCACTGCCCTTTCTGCCTCATCAACCACGTGTTCCGTTCCGCCCCTGACAAGGAGTGATACGCTTTTCGGGTTTTTGCATCCTTCCACAAAGACCATGTCGTCGCCTGAGATTTTCTTTTCTTGCACAATCGCTGCTTTTCCGAGGTCTGCGCTTGTGAGGTCATTTACTCTTGAAACAACCCTTGCGTTTGTTGCTTTTGCAAGTGCGTCCATGTCGCTTTTTTTGACTCTTCTTACTGCAAGGATTCCTTCCTTTGCAAGGTAATGCTGTGCTATGTCATCAATGCCTTTCTGGCACAAAACAACGGTTGCTCCTGCGTCCTTTACCTTTTGCACCATTCCCCTCAGGATTTTTTCTTCCTGGTCAAGGAATGCCTGCAATTGATCGGGATCTGAAATCTGGACTTTTGTGTCTGTTTCAGGGCTCTTGATTTCCATTGCGGAATCAATGAGTGCGATTTTTGCATTCTCAACTTTGGATGGCATTCCTGAATGCACAACTTCTTTATCAAGAACAATTCCCTGTATAAGTGCTGAGTCTTTTATGCTTCCGCCGACTTTCTTTTCGATTTTTATGTTGTCAAGTTCAATAACTGCTTTTCCATTTTCTTCTGTTGCAATTTGGGTTATTGCTTTCATTATGAGTTCGCCAAGTTCCTCTGCCCCTTCAGCTGATTTGCCTGTCATTGATGTCATGGCAATCTGCTTGAGCAATAGTTTGTCGCTAAGTGAAATGTCTTCAGCTATGTCTGCGTAAATTTCTTTTGCTTTTGCTGCAGCCTGTCTATAACCTTTCACGATTATGCTTGGGTGTATTTCATCATCCAGAAGCTTCTCTGCTTTTTCAAGCAATGAACCTGCGATAACAACTGCTGTTGTTGTTCCGTCGCCTACCTCATCATCCTGAGTTTTTGCAACTTCGACCATCATTTTTCCTGCTGGATGATCAATACTCATTTCGCTTAAAATTGTCGCGCCATCATTTGAGATTATAACATCTCCTAGGTCATCAACAATCATTTTGTCCATGCCTTTTGGTCCAAGGGTTGATTTGACTGCGTTTGCAACCGCTTTTGCTATAAGGATGTTTATTCTCTGTGCATCCCTTCCTCTTGTTCTCCTTGCCCCTTCTGGCAAGAAAACAACCTGTTGATTCTGATCTTGTGCCATTAAATCCCTCCTAAAAAGCTTTAATTCCGGCTATAAATAGTATATTTATTGATGGATATGAAAGTATTAAAAAGGTTATTTTTTGATGGATATAGGTGATTTATCTGGGTTTATTGCGTTTTATGCGGTTCAAGAATCCTTTTTACCCGTATTCTTTTTCTTCCAAAAATCCCGAATGCTTTTTCAGAATTGGTTCTTTTTATGTTGCCTTTTGCATCAACAATAATGTATTTGTAGCCTGTTAAATATTCCCTGAGCTCTTTTGCTTTTGGTGTATTTGTTTGAGCAATCCGTCTTAGTTCTCCTGTAAGTTGTGAGTGGGCCATTTTAAACATTTCTCTATTTGCAAAAAATCCGCCGATTGCTCCTCCAATAACTCCGGCACTTGTTGTTAAAGCCCAGTTCCTAAGTTCAGGGTTGTGTGCTATAATGCTTCCTGCAAAAGCTCCTCCTGCAAATGGCCCGATTGCTGTTGCTGCTGCTCTTTCCTTTCTGAGTTTTTTAATTTCTCTAGTGTGGACTCTTGCCTTTTTTGGAAGCGTCGGAGCCGGTTGTAGGTTTCTTTTCAATAATCTCATGTTTTATTTTTAGTTGCTGCTTATATTTATTTTTTCTTTTTTTGCAAAATGTATATAAACAAGTGCAGCGCCTATAATTAAAGCAATTATTTGCACGCTTATTGTTTCAATTGTTGGATATATTCCCAAATCAGCTATTTTCGGAATCATTATTACTGTTTCGGGGATTATGTGGGCTTCCTGTAATTCGTGAATTCCTTTTCCTGCAAATTTTACTGAGAGAACAAAAAGCAGAATTGATGTTGCACCAAAAACAAGGTTGAGCGGAAGTTTTTGCTCTAATTTTATTATAAGCATAAAAAGAATTGCAAGTGCAACAAACCCAAGAATCATTCCTAATAAAATTCCAGATAAATCCATTGTGCCTGCTGTCAGCGCCTTAAAGAAAAGCACTGTTTCAAATCCTTCCCTGTAAACCGCGAGGAATGAAACAAGGCCAAGGGCAAACGAACTGTTTTTTGTAAGTGCATCATCCACTTTTCCTTTAATGTAATTGTTCCATTTTTTTGATTCTATTTTTCCAAGTAACCAATTGGTTACATAAAGAAGTACAACTGATGCAATCAGCATTGTTATTCCCTCAAGGATTTCTTTTGGCGTATCGGTCGCAGAAAAAAATATGTCTATGATGAATGCTGTAAAAAAACTTACAACAACAGCAAGCCCTGACCATAAGTAAACTGTTTTCACCTTATCCTTGTGCTTTGCAGCAACAAGGTATGCAATGATTGCTGCAATAACAAGTATTGCCTCAAGTCCTTCCCTAAGTATTATTGTGAATGATTCTGCAAAACCCTCGTTTCCTGTAGGTTCTGCTGCAAAAACCATACCTGAAAGAATTATTGCGAATGTAATTGCCATTAAAAACTTCAACCTGAAATTCATGTAATGTTCACCTAACTAATATAAGGGTTACCTAATAGTTTAAATGGTTTTTTGTCTGTTAATGCTGTTAAGGTTGTTAAGCAAGGCTTCTTTATTTATTGTTTTTCATTATACTTATATTATGCCTGAAATTTCAGAAAAGGTTGTTCTCGAATCAGTTGTCCTTGAAAAAAGTCACGAGAACGAGGAAATGTACCTTAAGGCAATCTATCTTCTTGAGGAATTAGGGTTAAGACCTGTGCATGCCATTGACGTTGCAAAGCTCCTGAAAATTTCCCTGCCTTCCTGCGTTGAAATGCTCAACAAACTTGACAAAAAAAAATTCATCTCTTATAATGGTCGAAACGGAATCCAGTTCAAAGGGAAAGGAAAAAAGCTTGCTGAAAAAATAATCAGGAATTTTCGCCTCACTGAACTGCTTTTCAGGGATATCCTGAAGCTTGATTTCGAGGATGATTCAGTATGCAGGTTCGAGCATGTTGTTACCGATAAAATTGCAATTGCCTTGAGAAAAGTTCTGAATAACCCGAAAAAATGCCCTCACGGAAAAAATATTCCTGTTTATTGAACGTTTGGCAGGACTCATTTTTTCAGAATGATTATGTTGCCTCTTCCCTTCCTGAATTTTTTTATTTTTCCTGTGTTCTCTAGTTCCGCAATAATCAGCGAAGTTTTTGCTTCGCCATAATCAACCTTATCTCTAATATCTTTTTGCGTCATTCTTCCGCCGTACCTTTTTATAATTTCAGTTAATTCATTTGCCTCATCACTAATTTTTTCTGTTTCATTTTTATTTGAATATTTTTTTTCAACAGAAATGTGTTCTGTTTCAAGACCTGTGATTTTTTTTGTAATAAATTTAGGTCCAATAAAAAAAAGCGCTGCAAACACAAGTACAATTATTGCAATAATTCCTGCTTGTGCAATATCCAAGTTTCCTTGTTCGCTGCTTTCAAGTGCTTGCTTGTCTTCAGTTGTAAGCTCAATATTATCAATGTCTTCAAATAAATATTCATTTTCCTCAAGATTCGGAAGCAGAATCATATCTATTGTGAAATTTCCATCTCCTTTTACTTCAACAATTTCACTTGCTTCATATTTGAGCAGATTATTTTCAAAATATTGTGCCTTTAAGTTATATGTTCCTGTTTCTGTAACATTAAATGAGTAAATGCCATTTGTCGTTACATCAATTTGTTTTGGAATAGTATCAATTTCAACTATTGTATTGTTTAATGGCTCAAGGGTATACCATTCAAAAAGCGTTCCTGATATTGTTGCTCCTGAAGTAAGTACAGGAAATAAACAAAATACAATTAATAAAAAAAGAAACTCTTGTTTCATTGATTTATTGCTGCTAAAAACCTTTTAAACTCGTTCTTTTTGTTTCAAAAACCATTGTAAAGTTTCAATTTTCCAAAAAATGGTTTGTAAAGCTTTAAATAATTTGTTTGCATAAGAATGTATTTAAACTCGCTCTGATGTAATTAGTGCAGAGTTTTTCGATTGGAAAAATTTTGGAGGTAAAAAAAATGAATTCAAAAAGAGTAAATATTTTTGCTTCGCTGATGATTGCATTCCTATTGCTTTTTTCAGTGTTTGCATTTGCTGACTCTTCAGATGATGATTCATCCGACAGAGGCAGTTCAACGGATGATCCGAATAAACAGTACGATGATTCTGATAACAGGCCAAGTGGCGGAGATGATTCAGCTGTTATTTCAGATGATTCTTCGAACGATGCAGTTCCTGAATTGTATGATGATTCAGATTCTGATAAAGCACTTGGAGATTCTTTAACTGTTAGAGAAAGGTTAAGGGAAAAAGCCCTGAAAACTGTTCAACAGTATAAAGAAGCAAGGAAAAAATACCAAAATAGAGTTGAAGAATATAAAGAAATAAAAGATCGAATAAGCGAGTCAAAAGACAAGCTCGATGAGGCAAGGCAAAGGTTTGCATCTGCACCGGCTGCTAGAAAGGTAACGATGAGAGCGCAGTATTTTGAAAGGGCAAAGGGAGCGCTTTCAAATAAACTCGAAGCTCTTTTGAATCAGCTTGAAAGGCTATCTGGGCAGGGCTTTGAGGAGGAAGCAATAGCTGAAGCAAAAGCTTTCCTTGATGAAAAGAAAACCGCTGTTGATTCTGCAGAGACACCTGAGGAACTTAGGGCAATCTGGAAAGAACTCAATGACAAATGGGGCGAGTACAGATCAAACATAAAGAAAAAACTTGGTTTGCACATCAATGCAAGGGTTCAGAACCTTCTTGAAAAAGCCGATACATTCCTTGAAAGAATGAAAACATTAAGCATGGAACTCAAGGATAAAGGCAAGGATACAGAACCATTGGACAGGCTAATAACTCGTCTTGAGGAACGCCTTGCAAAATTCAATGATGCATACACCGAGCTTCAGGCACTTTATGAAGAAGCCGATTCAGCAAGAGATGCAAACGAAGTAATAAAAAAAGGAAACAGATTAGCTGTTGCAGTGAACAAAGAAATAGTAAAATATTTCCGCGGTTTAAAATACGCATTCAATGCAATGAGGGAATTGAATAACGGTGATGAATTGTCACAGGAAATTCAGGATAACATTGATTCATTTGTTGATGATTCAATAGACCAGGAATTCGAGGACGCACTCACAGACATAGGGGGCGGTGTTGAATGAAAAAAACAATAGCTTTGCTTTTGATTTCAATAGCTTTCCTTGCAGGGTGCGCCCAGCAGGCAAATCAGCAATCAGATTCAATGCCTAATTCGGATTCAACCGGAAAAGATTCAATGCAGGATTCAGTTACACAGCCGACAAGTGATGAATTAGCAGTATATGATTCTGAGCTTGTAGAGCTTGAATCTCTTCTGACTGATTCACAGGCAGAACTTGATTCAATAAATCTCAATGAAGACTTCAATGATTTCGACAGCGTTTTCAAATGAAAACGCTGATTCTTCTTTTTTTTAAATTTGTTTTATTCTTTTTAATTTTATTTTTTAATTTTATTTTTTAATTTTGTTTTTTAATTTTATTGTTTTAGTTTATTGTTTTATTTATTTTCTTTGGAAAAATGTCTTGATATTATTTCATCTATTTGTTCTTCTTTGTAAACCTAATAGGAACTATATTGTCCGCCTTGGTCGGGAATGTAAATTTTGAATTTGTACGGGTAACCTGGGTTATCAATTGAATGTATTTGAATTCCTTTTGGCATATTTCTGTATTTTGCCATTGGTTTTAGATTAAGAGATACTGCTTGATGAACCCTGTGTTCTTGGCGAGATTGTTTATGTTTCATATCTATTTTTTGTTTTCCATGGTTTATTAATTTTTTCTCTTGCCTCTTATTTACATGGGTTCTTTGGAGAAGTTTCTTGGAAAAAACAGCCTTGCACTTTTGGGCAAAATAGCCAAGGGGTGGACTTCTTTTGTTTACCTTGCCGAAAATAACAATGGGAAAAAGTTTGCTGTCAAGGTTCTCCGCGATAAGGCAAATCGCATGGATATGGTGAAGCGTGAATTTGAAAATCTTTCTCTTGCAAACTCTGTCAGGGTAGGACCGAAGCTTTTCAAGGCGGATTTTGATAATAATGTAATTGCATGGGAATATGTTGATGGCATGGTTTTTTCCGATTGGCTTTTTTCAAATCCTAAAAAAAAGGAGCTTGAAAAATTTATTGCCCTGCTTTATTATCAGGCAGAAAAGCTTGATGAAATCGGTCTTGACCATGGCCAGCTTACGGGCAGGGGGCACAACATAATAGTTTCAAAAGGAAAGCCCGTTATAATTGATTTTGAAAAGGCATCATCAAAAAGAAAAGTGCACAACAAAAATGTGATTGACGCGTTTTTTTTCAGGAATAAAAATTCAAAAGTAGTTAAAAAAATAAGGGGAATAATGAGTGAATGATTCACTCATCATCTTGAACAATTTCTTTTGGTTCCTTTGGATCCTTTTTCTGCTTCTGGTTATATCCTTCCATGAAGCCGGCTTCCTCAGGTTCTATTTCATCATCTTCTATTGCTTCCTCTACCTTTTCATTATCATAGAGGTCATCTGTTTCTTCATCGTATTTCTTTTTTTTGTCATCCATCAAAATACCTTCAGATTTTTTTTTACTTCACGAATTTTCTGTCAACCAACCGCACTCGGTTGGGGAGTAGTCTATCTTCGTTTGTACTCGATAGACTTTACTTGACAAACTTTCTATCCACCTCAAGAATCAATACATCGCATGCAGCCTTGATTGATTCAAGTTGCTTGATGATTCTTTCTTTTTCCTTTTCAATATCTTGAATGTTTTCGTAAGGCTCGATTGCTTCCCTGAGCATGGAGCCGTCGACATATGTGTACGGGTAAGCGTCCATTTTCTGGGCGATTCTCTCAACCATTTTTCCAAGCCATGTGTTCATTTCATTTTTAACTTGGCCTTTAATCTGTTTTCCTTGGCTGAGGTTTTTCCTAAGCATATTTACAATAGTTGCCCTTGGAAAAGGAAGCTTGCTTTCATCAACTTCTTCTTCATCTTCTTCCTCGTTCGGGTGTTGTTCTCCCTCAATTTTGTGTTCCTCTTCCATAAATTCACCTCAAATTACATTACTTAGCATACAAAATCTGCTATTTAAATTGAGTACCGTTTAGATTTTAAATGCTTTCACTGGCTTTTTTGATTTTTAAAGATATTTGGTTGTTGGGTTGATTTCTTTTAATGAGTATATAAAAATGATTTAGAAAACAGCTTGTGCTTTGAAGTTTTTTGTAAGTTTGCTTTTTTTATTTTAAGATAATTTAATTAACTGTTGAGTGCTTTCTTTTAGCATGAGTGAACAGTCAAAACAATCTAGAGTATGGCATAAATCAGGTTTGGGCTATCTTGAACTTATTCCAGGAAGGGTAGGTACAATTGATTTTGCTGTCGGAAAATCCTCTGAGAGTATTATGTTGCCTTTAATGGAAGAAGGCGGCTTTAAATTTACAATTCCGCTTCATCCTACTCCGCTTAATATCAGGCGCATTAATTCTCAAAGCCCGGTAAATGTTTTTGGGCAAACTTTTTACCATATCAATGCTAATTTAGTTGGAGTTGATGGCAAGTTCAGGGAAAACATCAAACGTGATTGGGCAGTTAAAGGAAGAGATGGCAAATGGTATCTTGTGCTGTCCAAGACTGTTAGGTGGAAATTGGATGCGGAAAGCAAACGTTTAGCTGAACGGGGAGAATCAGTTGCTGCAAAAAGAAAACCTGCTGAAGATACTGCTAAAGGGGATTCAAAAGAATTGCGCACTCGAATTGCCGAGCTTACCAAAGCTGTAAAGGATCTTAAAACTCCGCCTGCAAAAAAAAGTTTTATTGTAAAAAAATTAAATGGTTTGAAAGTTACACTTAAAAATCTTGGTCCAAGGGGATTAAAAGCAGCAAGAATAAAAGCTGTGCGACAAGTTGTTAGGCACGAAAGAAAATTAACTGAAATTCCAAGGCGAAGGAAATGATTGCTCCAAAAAAACTTTTATTCGCAACTGCAGGAATTCCAATTTCAACCCAGCCAAGAGATACATCAAATGGAATTAGACAATGTAAAGCACTCGGTCTTGGTGCAATGGAGCTTGAGTTTGTTCAGAGTGTTAACATTTCAATGGAAAAGGCACCTGAAATAAAAAAAGTTGCAGAAGAAAATGAAATTATTCTAACTTGTCATGCTTCCTATTTTATTAATTTGAATGCAATCGAACCGCAAAAAAGGGGTGCTTCACGTTCGAGGATTGTTCAGGCTGCAAAAATCCTTGATTTGTGCGGTGGCTACAGCGTGTGTTTTCACCCGGGTTTTTATTTGAAAATGGATTCAAAGAAAGTTTATGAAAATGTAAAGGCAGAACTGAAAAAAGTTCTTGAGGAATTGGAATCCTATGGCACAAAGGTTTGGATTCGCCCCGAGACCACGGGCAAGCCAACTCAGTTTGGTTCAATTGAGGAACTTGCTAATCTGAGTGCAGAATTTGACCAAGTTTTGCCTGTTGTGGATTTTTCACATTTGCATGCAAGAACTAATGGTAAATACAATACTAACAAAGAGTTTCGAAGTGTTATGGTATTGTTGGAAAAGAAATGCGGAAAGGAAGCAATTCAAAATATGCACATCCATCTTTCAGGAATAAATTACACTGAAAAAGGAGAAAGAAACCACCTTATTTTGAAAGAAAGCGATATGAATTACAAAGATGTTCTGCAGGTGCTCAAGGATTTCAATGCAAAAGGTGTTCTTGTATGCGAATCGCCTAATATAGAAGAAGATGCCCTTATTTTGCAAAAAACTTTTTTAGGCATGTAACCTATAAATAATACCATGGAATTTCTATTTCGTGGGTGATTTAATAATAGAATCAAGCGACACAAGGCCTGTGCCATTGCTTGATGAATTCAAAAAGCTAAGAAAAAGAAATAAAATTCTCTTTACTGTGCTTGTGGGCTTGGCGGTAATTCTTTTCTGGGGGGGCGTTTGGGGTCTTGCAGATGAATTAATTACACCTGATAATTATACCTTGAGCAGTTTAATTTCCCTTGCGGTCGGAATAATAATAATGACTTTACTTGGGGCAAGCCTTGAAAGGATTGCATAAAAAAATAGTTTTAAGCTGAGGAAATTACCCCCCAACCTTTTTTACAAAAATACACGGTACAGGACAGGCATCTGCCGCTTCCTGATTCTGTGCTAATTTTGCCTCATCAACAATTTTGAATTCCTGTGTTCCGTGTTCTCCTTCTTCCTTTCCGGAATCAACTAAGTGTGATTTGTCGCCTTCCATTACCCAGTCATCAGGGTTAATTGCGGCACATGCACCGCAACCAATGCATATTTCCTTGTGGTGTTCCACTTTGAATTTAACCATCCAATTACCTCCACTCTGTTTAATAAAAAGCGATTGAATCTTATTTAAAGCTTTTGTGCCTGTTTAACGCCGTTAAAATAGGCTTTTTTATGCCTCAAAACCCGCAACGATTTCTTCGGCATGGTTACCAACAACAGGTTTCTTTATTATTTTTATAATAATGCCTTTTTCATTGATTAAAAAAGTCGTTCTCTGCACACCTAAAAATGTTTTCCCGTACATGCTCTTTTCCTTGAAAACACCGTACTTTTCAATCACTTCTTTTTTTTCATCCGAAAGTACAGGAAAGGAAAAGGAATATTTTTCCGCAAATTTTCCATGGCTTTTCACCGAATCCTTGGAAATTCCAAAAACAAGAATTCCTTTTTTTTCAAGCGCTTTCCAATTATCGCGGATGTTGCACGCCTGCTTTGTGCACCCGGGAGTATCATCTTTAGGGTAAAAGTAAAGGCAAACTTTTTTTCCTTTCAATTCAGAAAGCTTCACAACATTCCCCTTCTGATTGGGCAATGAAAAATCAGGTGCTTTTTCCCCTGATTTGGGCATTTCGCTCATGGGTGTTCGCCTTCCGGCAGAACACAAGGCTTGCTTATAGAACAATTTTCAGGTTCAATAATAAATCCTTCTGGTGCATCGCATTTCTCCGAATAAATGCACGCCTCATTTGTAACTGAAGCAAACATTCTTTCAGTAGGTTCACCATGCCCGTAATAAATGAGTATTTTGTCAAGATCCATTGGAACATAATTGTTCTTTTCCTCTTCAAGAGAACCGTTCACATAAAGCAATAATTTTTCATTGGTGCTTTCACAATACTTTTCAGAACCTATTTCAAAACAATTTGATGTAAAAGTAATTCCACTGCTGTTAAAGAATCTTTGAAGGGTTATCCCTTCATTGTGGAAGTGAATCACATTAGGGTTGAAACCATGCAGGTGCACGCTTTCATCATGCTCCTCATATTCATTGCTCATGTAATCAGTTTTATTGAAATCAACCTGCGCATTATTCAAAAAAACCTTAAAATCAACATGGGTGTGGTATTCATCATCTGCGTGTGTGTGGTAATCATTTGTGTTATCCACAATATCGGGTTGCTGTGTGCAGCCCAAGAGAACCAAAATCAATGCAAATACAAGAAAATATTTCATTAAATTATTTATTCTGAAACTGTTTAAAATACATTTGGAATCATTACCTGTTTGATTTGCTATTTTTTTGTACTGCCTTGCAGTAACTTCATTTTCTCCTTTTGTTTTTCATGCCATGCAACAGTCCACTGCCTTTTTGCCGGAACCACATGCACATGGCATTTCTTTCTTGTCTTTGTGCTCTTCATTTTTTTCGTGTTTCATTACAAATCACCTTTGAATAAAATGTTTTTTGAGAGTTAAAAATACCTTGTTCTAATGGGTCGAAAAAATTTGAATACTAAAAACAGTTGTTTAAATCCTATTTGACGCCAAATTATTATAAAAAGAATTTTTGTATTTAGGTGGGAAATAAAAATGAATCGTGTTGTTATTGCATCGTTTGAGGAAAATGTAATCTCCTTATTGGGTGGAATAAAGGAATTTCCTGCTGAAATGGTTGTTATGTTGGTTCCAAGGCAGAGCATGGAAGCCAAGAAATCCTCCAACTATTTTGATTTGATTAATATTCCTATTGAGATTGTCAAGCTTGATGACAAAAAGGATTTTGAATTGCATGGGGCATGGAAATGAACCTGAAAGCAGGTGCAACCATAATGGCTCTCCTCATTATTGTTGCGGCATTACTTTTGGTTATCAATCCTGTTTCCAAAACCCAGCAGGCAGAAGATGGCAAAACGAATGGTGCAACATTGGAAAACAATTTTCGCGAGGAAAATTTTTTGGAGTTTGGCCTGAAAACCAACACTGCATTGCGCTCAATAGAGCTTTCAAAAATCCTGAACGGAGGTCCTGGAAAAAATGGGATTCCTGCATTGCATAACCCAAAATTTGTTCAGGTAAATGAAAAGCCCCGAACTGTATTGGATGATACCCGCGGAATCGTGCTTGGCGAGGAGCAGCCGAAATTTTATCCTTACAACATAATTATTTGGCACGAAATAGTAAATGACATTGTTGACGGGGTTCCTGTTGCGGTAACTTTTTGTCCTTTGTGCGGTTCTGCTTCCGTTTTTGACAGGCGTATTGAAGGTGAAACTCTTTCTTTCGGGGTCAGCGGGTTGCTTTACCAGTCGAATCTGCTTATGTATGATTCAAAAACGGAATCCTTGTGGTCACAGGTTCTTGGGGAAGCTGTAGTGGGTGATTCCACAGGCACAAAGCTAAAGCTTGTTCCAAGCGGAGTGGTTACATTCAAAGAGTTTTCACAATTACACCCAAATGGCCTGGTGCTCTCGGACGATACAGGTTATGTCAGGAATTATTCTTTCAATCCTTATGGCGATTATGAGAGTGATTCTTCCATTTATTTTCCTGTTGATGGTTTTGATGACAAGCTCCCCGCAAAGGAACTAGTGTTCGCGGTTCCTGTTGAAAACAGCATGGTTGTTTTCGTTTTAAGCGAGCTTAACGAAAATAGGTTTGCTGAAATAAATGTTGGTGACAGGAAAATGAGTGTTGTGATTGCTGATGGTGTTTACCTGGCAAGCCTTGATGGTGAGGAAAAACCCGGTTTTGTGGCAATGTACTTTTCAGTAAACATCCACAACAAGAATCTTATCGTATGGCAAGGGAAATGAATGCATGTCGGGAAAACGGATTCGGGGTTAAAGGGGCTCTACAAGATTCCTGTGATTCCAGGTAACTTGTTTCAAATTGCTTTTCATGTAAACCTCTTTTGGAACCGACATGTAACCCACAAATATTTTTCCGGCGAATTTTTTGCCATTGGCTGTCAACAGGCCTTTTTTTGGGGTGCTCAGTGAAATGGTTTTGGATGCGAGTATGCATGGCTTGTAATCTTTTCCTGTGGATGCATCGAGTCCGCTTGGATTGTCAATTGAAAGAATCTCTTTTTTTGAATTGTTGGCAACATCAATTAGGTTTGCAAAATGTTTCCTAGGGTTTCCTTTTAGGTTATATCCTAGCAGGGCATCGATTATGAGGGCTGAATGTTTTATTGCCCGAATACATTTTTCTTTTTCAGTTGGGTAATAAACATTTTTTATTTTCATTTTGCGTGCAATGCTGAATTGCTTTCCTGGTTCTTTTCGAAGTACTGTTGCGGCAAATGGGAAAATGAGGGTGCACTCAAAGCCGAAGTTCGTGAGGTGCCTTGCTGCCGCAATGCCGTCCCCGCCATTATTTCCTTTCCCGCAAAGAACAGCAATCTTTTTTCCCTGGCTGGTTTTTGCGGCGAGAAGTGCCACATCAAGTCCCGCAAGCTCCATCATCATCAAAATATCAATGCCTTGGCTTTTGACCATCAGATTATCAATAAGACCCATTTGCTGTTTTGTCACAACATTGAATTTCATGAAATACTATCAATGGGATATTCTTTAAAGCACAAGCACTTTTTCCTAAATGTATTCAGTTTATTTTGAATACATCAACTCAAATTTTATTAAAAGCCAAAAACAAGGTAATTACAGGTGATTAGTTTATGCATGAAAAAAACTGCGGGTGCATGATGTGCGGCATGGCAAGGACTGTTGGAATGAAGGAAAAGTTCTGCAAGAACTGCCATAATGTTGTATCTGAATGCAAGTGCAAGTGAACAAAAAAAATTAGGTAAAACTAAAAGGAGGCTTAAAATGAACAAGATGATTATATTGGCAATGATGGGAATGCTAATGTTCGTTTCCCTATACTTTGTGGTGTCTGGAATCGGAATGCACGCACAGGTGAATACTGAAGAGGAAAGTTTCCATAACTTACAGTCGGAATATTACAACATCTCCAAGGCGGATAGGGATGCTGCGCCAACAGGCTCCGAATTGAACGGGAAACTAGCAGAAATCCATAATTTTCCGTCGGAACTTTTGAGGTTAAAACTTGTGGGAATAGGTAGTATACTTACAGGAATCTATGTTCTTCTTTTCGGGATTCTTGTTGCACTCATAATGATGCCAAAAAGATTTGGAATGGTGCTTGCAGAAAAAGGGAAAATGTGAACAAAAACGATTACAAAAAAGGCATTATTTTTTTTGGTGAAAAAACTTTTATTGGTCGCCTGATAAGCGGCTATTTTTTCCTGAAAATGTAAAACACAAAAAATACGCTTATCATTGTAAGTATTATTATGCCGCTTGGCGGCAGGTCGAGTATAAATGCGAGTGATATTCCAACAAGCATTGATGACCTGCTTATTATTGCCGAGTTTCTAATCGTGCTTTTGAAGCTCCCTGAAACCTGAAGTGCATTCAGCGTGGTTACATTTTATTCAAAAATCAATAGGAGTGCAAGCATTGCGAGTATTCCGAGGACAAATGCAATAAGATCAATGATTGAAGTGAGGCTGTCATCATTTTTGTGCAGTTCAGGAATCAAATCAGAACCCGCGATGTAAATGAAGAAGTCCTGCAGCCCACTTCAGGAGTTTTTCCGGGTTTGATGTGAATTCATAGACTTTGCCCGGCAAACAATTAACTGATATGCTTATGTGCATTGCTCCAAACATTTTTCCCCACCCCCCAATAAAATGATTTTTTTTCACAGTTTAATCCTAATCTCTTTTTTTCCTTCCGGAATTATCTTTATTTTCTCGCCTTTCTTCAGGTTATAATATTGCGCCAAGTCGGCAGGGATTGTTATTGCTAAACTCCTACCTGCATTAATGATGGGGCGCTGGAAAACAAACTTGTTGTTTATCAAGTCACTTAATTCGTGCATTTGCTCGCTGGTTGAGAATTCTTCCTTGCACTTTGCACATTTGTAGTAAGGGGAGTCCTTTATCACAATCCGTCCGCTGTCCAGCTCAAAATTTTCTTGCTTCAGCTTCGCTTTTCCTCCACACAGGTGACACTTTATTTTTTCTTCCATTTTTTTACCTCCTCCTCGTTTGATTCCCATAATGTTAATACGTGGATGAAATCCAGTTTTTCAATTTTTACGGCAGTAAGCATGTTCTCATCAATTTTGAACACAGTCTTGAACTTGCTTTTTTCTTTCTCCTTGAATTTTACTTTCTGCTGCCTGATTTCCAGTTCAATGTCACCGTAATTGATTCCGAGTTTGGCGGCGCGCTCTGCAAACCTGTGCTTTGCGTGCAAACTCCATCTAACCAGCATTAAACAATTAGAGCTTCCAAAGTTTATAATAATATCTTTTTATAACTTGGTCATACCAAGTGCCTCAGCCCGCCCATCTTTCCTCATCCCGTTGAATGGCGGTTAGAATCATCGTCAGATAATTACTCCGACCTTTTATGAGTGATGTAACGGTTTTTTGTGACATTTGCTTAAATTTTTTTTGCTTCTTCCATAAGGTCGCTTATTGAGTATTGCGACTTATATCCCGTGCTTATGAGGTATTGTTCAAATTCCCAGAGAGTCATTACGGCTTTTTCGGCCGCTTTGCCCATGGTTATTTTACCAGCAGTGTAATCCTTGGCAGCTTTTTTTCTTGAACGCGAGGCGTAACCCTCTTCTATGAGTACCCTTATTGCTGTTGACCTGTCCAGTTTTTCTTCCTCACCCATTTTGTCTACTCTTTTGAGCAGGTTATTGTCAAGGCGTATCCCTATTGCCTGTGATTCACCCATTTTTATGCACCTCCAGTAGCATTGCATCCAAAACCTGGTTGCTGAACCAGCCTATTTTTCTAAGCTTGTTTATTGATTCCTCAAACTTTTCCTTTGTTATTTTTCTTTTCCTGTAAAGCGAGAGCAATATTGAAGGCGTGCCAATAATATTGAGTTCTAGCATTTCCTTCTTGTTTCTGACATTGTCGTCATCACAGGCTATGAGATTGGCTTTTTCCTGCCAGTAAAGCGCCACCACTTCGGCTTCGCCGCCAAAAATGTTGAACTGATTGGCTCTTTTCTCAAAATCTTTGTTTTTTAGGGTTTTTACTGAAATCTTTCCTTTTTGGATTATTTCCTCTACAAGAAATGCATCAGGATACTCCTTTTTCTTTCCAATTACAACAACTTCGTCAAAAACTTTTTGCGGAATTATTACATCGGAAAAATGGCTGCAACTTTTTTCAAGAAGCGTTATTTTTGCGAGATGAATGAGCACCATTGAGTCTTTTACCACAAGCATATGTATAACATTGTGCACATTGTAATATATAATATTTTGCACGACTAGGATTATAAAATAATTAAAACAACAAACAGCCCAGGGTCAGTCCGCCCATCTATCATCATCGCCTTGAATAGGCTCCGCTTCATCGTCAGATCATCAGCCCCTGGGCCGTATAATCTTGGGGAAAGACTATTTTTTATAGGCTTTCATGAGGGGTAGGAGAATTTCCTTGTGTCACGGTCCTTTAATATTTAAATTTCCTGTCGTAATCCTTGTGGTTAAACCATTCTATTAAAATGGAAATTATCTCGAGCTCGTTTCCTTCGATTGTGTAAATCAATCTCCACCCGTCAGGCAAATCATACTTTCTGAGGTTGGTGATTTCATATTTTTTGATGTATTCTTTTGGCCAGAGTTTCGACGGAATCTTTATTCCGCAAAGAGGGTTTTCCTTCAAATCCCGAATTGCGCGCTTGAGAAACTCGGCCAGTTGCTTATCCTCATATTTTCCTTTTTCAAGGTCTTCAAATGCCTTTTTGAGAGAAGGCTCCGCAAAAATTACTCTGTTTATTCTTTCAGGCTTTTTCTTCATCTGACCACTAGGCCTTTTTTCTTCAAATTGGCTATTCTTTTTGGATTCCAAATCCAAATGACTGTTTTATCTTCATCAATTAGTATTTTACCGGAATATTCAAGGTAATCCAAAGTGGCCATGAAGGTTTGCCACATGGCTTTTTTCGGCAGCTTTTTCCAAATCTGCCTTGCAGTCAAATCGCTTTTTGCTTTCCTGATGGATTCCTCTATCATGATAACCGTGTCAAGCCTCGGAAACCTTTGGACGTCCTTTTTGAATATTTGGAATTGTGAACTCATAAAACTACTATATATCAATTGATATACAAGAGAATTTAAAACTATCTTTTCATTGTATTCTCTATAGAAAGTATAGGTTGATAACCAGTTCAACACGCCCCTGGGGCCGTATAATCTTGGGGAAAGACTATTTTTTATAGGCTTTCATAGGCATCCCAGACTTCATTGAATTTTACCCCGCTAACTTCGTTTAAACGAATTATCACCGGGTGGCTACATTTTCACTTTTTGTAGCCACCTAATTCCCTTTTCATGCTCTTGTATTCGTCAAGAAGCAGTTCTATTGTCGGTCTTATGTCATGGTTAGTTTCATGCTCTTGAAGTGCTTGGTAATATCTTTTCCTTCTTCTTAAATCAATGTTTACTGGGGGAAGGTTGTGCTTTAGCAGGATATTGTTGAGCAAAATCCTACCTACTCGCCCGTTGCCGTCCTCAAATGGGTGAATATTTTCAAACTGGTTGTGTATAACAGCAGCCAATAGGATTGGCGGGTATTTGTTTTTATGTTTTTCATACCAACCCACCAGTACCTTTAACAGTTGCCTTACATTTTCCGAAGGGGCACCTTCATGGACAATATTTCCCAGACCATCTTTGACAACAACTTCAATTCCTTTTGTTCTCAGATACCCTGCAAACTCTTTGGAGTTTTTGAATATTATTTCGTGAATTTTTTCGATTAATTCAATTGATAAGTGCACCTTTGTTTTTCTTATATGTTCAATTGCATTCTGAACCCCATAAGCCTCTGAAATGTCTTCCTTTTCCTTGTCTTTTGGCCACTTGTCTTTATTCAGGATGTCCTTTACTTCTTTTTTACTGAGTTCTGATCCCTCTATGGCGTTTGTGCTGTAAGTGAACAATTCAGAAAATCGCTTCCATTGCTCTTTGGACAGATGGAATATTACAAATGATTTTTTCTGTTCAAGGTTTTTTATCTGGGTTATTTCTTCTTCCGAAAGGGCTTCAAGCAAGGGGTCGTTTATTTTTCTAATCACTTTTACCCTTTGCAATATTTGCCTTTCAGCAATCGGCCTTATTTTTTCAAGTTTTTCTTTTGTCAAATCAGAACCAAGGTATCTGCTTACCTTCTTTACTTTCGCCCCTTCCCGGTAATTGTGTATTAAGTAATACTTGGTCTTGTTTCCTGCCTTCCTTTTTTCTATATGCATATTTGAATATAGGTGGCTACAATATTTAAATATATTTAAGAATTGTCTACAAAGTTAACACCACAAAAAACCAAGAAAAATGTGGCGACAACCATGCGATGACTCATAGGAAGTATAGATAATAGTCAGGTAATTACTCTGGCCTCTTATGGATGATGCAAAACTGTTTTTCTTTCATTTTTTTGTCTCGGTGGCTCAAGGTCAGCCCGCCCATCTGTCATCATCTTCCCTTGCGAGAATCTGAGTCATCGTCAGATCATCAGTCCCTGGGCCGTTAAATTTTGGGTGCGGACTATTTTTTATACGCTTTTATTAGTTTTTGTATTTCCATGAGGCTCTGCTCACAAAAGAAAGGCCCCAAATAATTCTCTTTCTCAAGAGAGACGCACGGCTCTCCGTTCACATCCAGCATAGAATAAAAAGAAATGCAGTTTAATTTTCCCAAAATCACTCAAAGAAGAATTGTCACGACCCTGCAAGCGCCTTTCCACATTGCCCTTGGATTTGTCGTGTCTGACAATGAAAAAAGCCGTTTCCATAAGAATACTATAAACGATTTTATTTTAACAGCATTTGCCTTATTTGTTTTGTCATTTCCAGTGCTTCTTTGTAAGGCCTTTGCCACATGTTTCTGCCGTAAACAAAGCCAGTTACGCCAGCCCTTACACAATATGCTGACCTTGCAAGCAAATCCTTGTCTTCAACTTTTCCGCCACCGCTTACTATTACAAGTGTTTTTCCTGCCGATTCGACAACGCGCTTCATTCTTTCTTCATCAGAAGCGTTTTCCAGTTCGAGATAGGGTTTGGTTTCCTCCTTTTTCTCCAAAAACATCTTGTATTTTTCCAGTTTCTCGCTGGAAAGTTTTTTTGGAATGTTGAGTTTTACAATGTCTGCGCCCACTTCCATCGCAACCCTCGCAGCATAGTCAACGGAGTAAAGTGAATTTCTGTCGCCTTTCTCTTGTACGGCTTTTCCTCTTGGATAACTCCACACAACCAATGGCAGGCCATGTTCGACACATTCTTTTCTCACTTGGCAGAGTTGCGCCAAATCCCTGTCTTGTGCAGGAGAACCAACGTACAGTGTATAGCCTACTGCAGTTGCACCTAACCTAGCCGCATCTTCTACTGTTGAAGTTAGTGGCGAGAAGGCTTCATCATCACTTGGTATTGCGGTTTTACCATTCACCTTCAGGATTAAAGGAATTTTGTCTTTTTGTTCCGCCCAGTATTTTTCAGCAATTCCGATGTGGCATGCTAAAGCGGAGTAGCATCCTTCAATAGCAAGCTTCAATTGAAACTCCGGGTTTTTTGCTTCAGGGTTTGCAAAGAAGTCCATTGGCCCGTGCTCAAGGCCCTGGTCAATCGGGAGAATCAATAATTTCCCTTTGCCCATGCCGTGCTTGTAAAGCATTTTGTCAAGATTTTTTTTCTTGATGCTTTCACTGGGTTTTTCATTTTTCACGTTCATTCCCTCAGTTATCTGAAATTTTTGCCATACTCAAGTCATTCATATGTCCTTTTTACTTCCAATCCCCTTTCATAATTTTCAAGAGCCTTTACCCTTAAATCATTCCCCCATTTTGTGGGATAATCTCCTGTGATGCATGCCATGCAGAGTTCATCCTTGCTTTTTCCAATTGCTCTAACCAAGCCCTCTAGGGACATGTAATGCAGTGAATCGGCATTGATTGCCTTGCATATTTTGTCGATAATTTCTTTGTCCACGTCAGCAAAACCAGATTTTTTTCTTTGTTCATTGTTTGAATATTTGTTTACAATCAATTCGCCAATAGTGCTCATATCTATGCCGTAAAAACATGGACTTCTAATTGGCGGGCAGGCTATCCTTAGATGAATTTCCTTTACGTCGCCCTTTTCACGCAAATATTTTATGAGAACCCCAATGGTTGTTCCTCTTACAATGGAATCGTCAATGAGAATCACTTTTTTGCCTTTGATTACGCCAGGATTGATGATAAATTTTTGCCTGATTTTTTCACTTCTGTCCCCACTCATAATAAAAGTCCGGCCAATATACCTATTTTTCACCAATCCTTCCACTTGAGGTATGCCAAGCGCGTATGAATATGAATCCGCAATTGCTTTGGAAGTGTCGGGAACAGGAACAACAACAAAATCATTCGAGTTTACATCCAAAATTTCTTCGTGAGCCAATTCAACACCCAAGTCTCTTCTGGTTTGGTAAACAGAAACACCATCAATCGTAGAGGTTGCATTCGCAAAATAAACCCATTCAAACATGCAATGAGCCTTTTTTTCGCTGTTTGTATATCTCCTTATTTTCATGCCTTTCTTACTTGCGAGTAACATTTCTCCGGGCTTTATGAATTTTATTTCACCATCGCTGATTGCTGAAAGCGCAATGCTCTCCGAAGCCACAGCAATTAAATTCTCATCCTCAACATAGCACAATGGCCTGATTCCCATAGGATCACGAACAACCGCGAGATTACCGTCCGCATCAATATACACTATACAATAACCCCCGTCCAGTTTTTCTGTCAGATTTTTGAAAATTTCGAACAAAGAAATTCTTTTTCCGCCTATTTGGGCTTTCTCCAAAAAATGTTGCAAAACTTCAGTATCAAGGTTTCTCACCAAATGGTACTGTTTTTCATCGAGCTCTTTTTTTAACTCCGAAAAATTCGCCAAATTTCCGTTGAAAGCAAATGCAACCCACTTCCATTTCCTCCCGTGATGCCTCTCAAACGGCTGGGCAGAACCCTCATCATCACCACCGAAAGTCGCATACCTGTTATGGCCTATTCCAGCAGTTCCGGCATACCTTGATAGGATGGCTTCCATTTTTGGTTTAAAATTAGCCGCAAACAAGTCATTCACAGAACCAATTTTTCTCCTCGTGTCAATGAGCTGTAGCCTGTTTGCGTCATAAGTTGTTATACCGGAACTCAATTGGCCCCGATTTTGCATTTGGAGAAGCATCTGGTAAAGGTAATAAGAGGCTCCGCCAAGAGGATATTTTTCAATGGGTTTTTTGAGTTGGATTGCCGCAACGGCACATTCCTCTTTTAAATCATCAATCATTTTAACGTTCCATTAAGAACATGGCTGGCATGCATTATAACCTTTTTGTTCTTTTTCAAAGAATCCTGCGTCTCATTCACAACCATTACACGTTCCATTTTTGACAGCACCATTAAAGAATTTATTACCCCGCTCTCCAAATCAGGTTCAAATTCACCCAAAACGGTGCAACGGTGCTTCAGATTATCATTCAGAATAAATTTTGGGTACAGGAGCATTCTTCCATCAAAAGGAACACTCCTCACAACCATAACACAATTGGGCTTCAATAAAGGCAATAAGTTCTCCAAATACTCATTTTTTTCTTTATTCGATTCCCCGACCAGTGCACCAACAAAAACCAAGTCAAAATCATTTAAATTCAATTCCGACAAACCGAGGTCAGAAACATTAAATTGTAAACAGTTCAAATGTGACCCGAGAGAATGGAAAAGCCTGTTTGAATAGGCAACCGCAGTCTTGTCACAGTCAATACAAGTTATTTTAAGCAAGGGATTTTTTTGTTCAAACATTAGGACAGTTAAAGGGAGTGTCCCGCTACCCACATAAAGCATTTTTTTATCCTTTAAATCCAAGTATTTTGAAAGGATTTTTAATTCAAAATCTGTCAAAAAATCATAATTCTCATAATATGGAAAATCCTGGATGCTGGCTTTTTTTGACAAAATTTTTTTGCACCAAAAATATTCAAGTTCCATTTCCCCTTTCGCACAAATCTGCCTGATTTTATCCAAAAAACCTTCGTCTTCAAGTTCTTTTATGGCGTAAGGGAAGCAATAATTGTTTTCCACACTAAGGGAGACCAGTGAACAAAAGTTTTTGTTGATGTGAGGTGAAGGGGAAAGGTCATTTGAGGCTGAGAGCTCGCTAAATAGTGACTTTGCCTTGTTCACTATCTTTTCTTTCTCAACAAAAACATTATCGTCAATCATTTTAACCCTTGCCGTAAAATCCTTTTTTTTATAAAACCTATTTCAACTCCGAGGACAATTCCAACTCCTGCTTTGCTTCGGCTAGTATTTCAAATCCTTTGCTGGACCCTATCTTATTAGCCCCTAACTCAAATAACCTTTTCGTTTGTGAAAGCGTCGATATTCCCCCGGCAGCCTTTAACCTGGATTTTTTCAACATTGGCGCTATGAGTGCAACGTGTTTTTCATCAACCTTGTTTCCGACCCCAGTAGCGGTTTTCAGGCACGCCACGTGACCGTTCATCATTAATACAAACATTTTTCACAACCCCTTTTCCTTTAAGAAAGACAGTGCTCTCCTAATTTTTGATCTTGGCGGAGAGAGCCTTTCTTTGAGGGATTCGATTTCAGCCGGGAGAGGTTTTGTGTGTTTGAATTTCACTATTGCGACATCTTCCTCGCCCAATAGCTCAAAATTTTTTAGCTCAAATTTTTCCGTGTCAATATTTTCGGGGACAGAATAATACTTGATGTTGGAGTCAATAGTGACTCTTGTAGACCTATCTCTGGAGTTGAAAGCCTTTCTTGTGTAATCCACTGCCACGAATGGTTTTGCGTTCGTTTTTTTCATCCAAGAGATAATGTCTTCGTAAGAATCAAGTGCACGCCTGAGTTCTATTGATTCGGGGTACTCGCTGTTTATGAGGTATTTGATATCTGAGTTATGGAAGAATTGGGGCAGGTAATTTGCGAGTAGGCAAAACCTTTTTTTGCTGACTTCCAAACCATCCACTTTTCTCAATTCTACCCAGAAAAAAGGGTCGTTGCCAATGAGTTCTTCATTTGAATGGTATTTCTGCAGCCGAACCCTTGAGTAATTGTCTGTTTTGATGTTCGGCAATTTTTCGGCATTTTCAAACCAAACGTTAAAGATATTTGTTTGCTTGAGGTTGTTGAAAAAAAGCTCGGGCTTCAAAATCGGTTCCAGACTTTCAGTCAGAACATCCGCAGTTTGGTAAGTGCATTCAAATTTATCTTCGGTTCTGACAAAATGGGCAAGGTGCTTTAAAGTTGCTTCTTGTGACGCAATTCTTCTCTTGGACATTTCACTATAGATTGACTTTAGCTGATTGTCTATCTGTGAAATTTGGTTATAAAGGTTAGTGCGCCTCACAGACAGTATTTTCAGTTCTCTTGCAAAATCATCAAACACCAAATTCAATCTCCGCTAAAACACATGATTTTATCAGACGCCTTGCCTGCTTTTAGAATTCTTTCTTGAGTACTTATATACCTTTGGTTGATTTGGAATCAACCATTTGGTTGATTTTGTTTATTGGATTTTGGCTGGGCTTTCCTCAACGACAATCAGAATGCCGAATGGGGCTACATCAGCATTTCAGAACTGCAAAGCGTTGGCGCTTTCAGGGATGACAGCTTCAAGCCCAAGAAGGCAAGTGAGGCAATAAAAGAAATACTGGCCGGGGGTGAAAAGAAATGAATGTTAAAAGCTTGTCCTTGAACGTTTCCCAAAAACTCAATCTGGGGAATTTTCAGACTAAGGCAATCAGCATTGGTGCAACAGCGGAGTTGGATGGTGATGATTTGGCAGAATGCAAGAAACTGTTTTCCCAGAGGCTGGAAGAGCTGCTGGATGAAGATGTTAGCAGAGAAAAACAGCGAATTGCAGCAATAGCAACAAGCAGGTGAAAAAGCCTGCTCTTTTTTTTTGGTGAATGAGTTTTTCTATATTCCTCTTTGGATTGTGTGTGAAAGTATTTTGGCGCATTCGATGATTCTGTCTATTTCAACGTATTCGTTTGGGGCGTGTATGGTTTTTGTTTCCCCGGGTCCAATTACAATTGTTTGTATCCCGTGGGCGTTTAGAAAATTGGCGTCTGTTCCGCCCCTGGTTATTCTGGTTTCTGGGAGGTATCCGATAATCCTTGCACATGCTTCTTTAAAGTTGTTTGGGCATTCGGCGATAAATGGGGGGAATTCAAATAATATGTTTGTATTTACCCTGCTTCTGTTGCATATTTGTTTGATTCTTTCTTTTACGTCTTCGAGGTTCTTTTTGGGGTGGAATCTGTGTTCAAATTCTGCTGTGCAGTTTGAGGGTGTAATGTTTATTGCTTCTCCCCCTCTGATTATTCCGAGGTTGAATGTGTCCCTGTATTCTTTTCCGTTGAAGGTAAAAATTTCCAGTTGAAGTTCCTTTTTGATATTGAGGTATGCTTCGATGAGTTTTTCTATTGCATTAACACCTTGTTCAGGGTGCGCGCCGTGTGCGGCAACTCCTTTTGCAGAAATCTTGACAGCAACTTTTCCAAAATGCCCTGTTAATATTCCTATGGCTCCTTCTTTTGCAGTGGCTTCGGTGACGATTCCAAAATTGGCTTTGAGTTTGTGGTTTTGTAGATAAATGTCGATTCCAGACCTAAGTTTTCCGTCTATTTCTTTTTTTACGTCTTCATGGCCAGATATTAGTATAGTAATGTTGTTTTTTGGTTTTGATACTTTTGCCGCAGCCAGTATTGATGCGATTCCTCCCTTGCAATCGCTCGCGCCCAAGCCATAGACTTTTCCATCAATCGCTCTTGGGGATAAAGGGTCTTTTGTCCACCCTTCAACTGGGATAACAGTATCGTAGTGTGCTGACAGAAGAATTGTTTTCGATGCACCCAATATTTTTTTTCTTCCGATTATGCAAGCGCTTTCTCTGTCATATTCTACTGAGAACCCTATTTTTGATAGTTCTGAACTAATTCTTTCGGTTATTGGACCAAATTGCTTTTCCGAAAAACTAGGGAGCCTAATAAGGTCAAAAAGAATTTTTTCTGCATATTCCTTGTCTATGCCTTCTGATATCATCTTCATACCTCTTGTATTGTTTTGTTCTTTTAATGCTTTTCTATGGGGATCTATATGTTTTCTATTTTCCAGGTGCCATTTTTAGGGTTCTTCACGATTACTTGAGGGTTTCTGTTAAGGTCCACGATAATTGCAGAAGGGGATTTTGCCATTGGCTCTTGACCTAACAAGACTCGTATTGTTTGCCTTACGAGCAAAACTGCACTAAGCACATTTCTCTCTACTGAAACTGCCCAATCAGCTTTTCCTTTGAGATACTTTTCCAGCCATTCCGGATCGACTTCAGACGCGCCAAACGTAGCAGCACGTTTTGCTACCCATTGTTTTAGCAAATCGCTGTTTTTTTTTTAATTCATCGATAGAGAGATTTCTTGTGGGCATATTCATTACTTTTTCGAAATCGGGGCTTTCTGGGAAAAAGCTTGTTATCCAAAGTCTGAACGGTGGCCTTCCAGTTTGGGAGACTACTGGAATTTTCATTTTCCTTGCAGTTCTGTGAATTATTATTCTACTCAGCCAATCGTCAAAACACTGTACTACAATATCATGCCCCTGTATAATTTTATGCGCGTTCTTTTCAGATACGTGCAAATCGTAAGCTTTTACTTTGATATTTGGGTTGATATCATTTATCATCTGTCTTCCGATTCCTACTTTCTTTTTGCCAATCCCAGGGACGGTTGCAAAACACTGTCGGTTAATATTTGAAGGTTCTACTGTGTCATTGTCAACAATTGTTATATTCCCAACTCCAATTCTTCCAAGGAAATGGGCTACCCACCCACCATCTCCTCCAACTCCTACTACAAGAACTTTGCTATTTTGCAGTGTTTTTTGTTGAGCTTTTGTGTATACCCCATAATTTTTGGCTACAATCTCTGCGTAGGATGGGGTTTGGGCGGCACTCTTTTTACTATTCCAAGACATTGATTAGTGCCCTCCCAATGTCTGAATTCTCTGGAAAACAATATTTTATTTCACAGTACTGATGTGCCAGGGCTCTGGAATCTCTATTTATCTCTTGTGGATTTCTGCGTTCTAGTAAAGCGTCCGCCATCATTTTTCCGATAGTGTTTAGTTCCTTTTCTTTCATTCCTAATCGGGTTATTTCGTTAGTGCCTAATCTAAGCCCTATTTGGTTTGTAGAGGGAAGTTTGACTGAGTTTGCATGTATGCCTGCTTCTTTCAGAATATCTATTGCATGGGATGCATCTATCCCTTCTAAATCAACCCAGACCTGATGCGATTTGGTAAATCCTCTTGCTTTTCCTTCAATTTTAATTCCTTCATTGTAAAGGCTTTGTGCAAGTGTTATGGAGTTTTTTATGATTTGTTGTGCATATTCTTTACCAAACTCCACTGTTTCTGCAAGGGTCACTGTAAGTGCTGCAACATGATGTAAATGGTGGTTGGGTAGTGCAACAGGAAAAGCGCGCTCAGAAATCGTTTCCCATAGCTCTCTTTTGTTTGTTAGAAGCATGGCTTTTTGTGGACCTGGAAAGCTTTTATGTGTGCTACCCACCAGCATATCTGCGCCTTCAGATAATGGATCCTGGAATTCACCGCCAGCAATAAGGCCCATGACCTGAGATCCATCATAACACATGAGGGATTCTGGAAATATTTCTCTAAGTTCACGTACTGGATGTGGAAACAAAAATCGGGTGGCATCCAGATATATCATCTTAAATGGGATGTGAGAAAGTTTTTTTGCCACTTTAAGATCAACACTGAAAGTTTTGGGGTCGAACGGCAGGCTGTATATTGGATTTCCTAGTCTTTCGCAGATTGGCTCGATTGAGAGATGTCCCATTGGTTCCCCTATGTGTAAAATCGGCTCTCCTTGTTTCGTCGCGAGAACCACTACTGCATTCATGCAATTGTGTCCGGATAAGTACTTCAAGTCTGCATATTTGGCTCCAAAAACTTTCTTTGCTAGCTCTACGCCTATTTCCTCTATTCTTTTTGCGTGCTTGTCTCCTGGAAATTTCCATTCCCCCTCGCTTGTACTTCTGACTGAGTATCTGTGTATAAAAAATGGCTTGTGAGATTTGGTGGTTATTTTTCCCAATCAGGGGTATAAATTCTGTTTGGAATTATTGCTATTTGATCTTCTTCAGTAAGTGTGTCCGCTCTCCATTTAGGTGTTGGAAATGTTCCTGCTAAGGTGGCTCTATGATATACTTCAGTTGTTTCCTTGCTAATTTTGAGGGTGCAATCATTGTCTGAAAGTTCAGTATGTTCATCCCAATAGTCCTGTACAGGCCCAGCTATACTGTCAGGCGCAGATTCTCCGCTGTCTCTAACATAAGGGTCTTTGGCAGAGTATTTTTCAAAAATTTCCAAACACTTTTCAGAGGAACCTTTCTCAGTGGTTTTTATACACCCAGAAAAAAGTAAAATAACTGCCAAAAACAAAATTAATTTACTCATTAAAATTCACTAATAAATATTATTCAGTAGTTTTTATTAGTTTATAGTTAATGCGGAAAAGTACAACTTAATTTATCCAGCCTGCCTATATACTCAGGGGAGTTTACAAAAGAGTCTAAAAATTTACTCCTGTCCGTTCCTTTATCTAATCTAGAGGTGTGATAAACAAACCCGTCTCTTTAGCAGCCCTACCAAGCAACCCAAAATAAGAAATTTCAGTAAGAACTTGATTCGCATATTTTCCTTTAGCTTCAGCAGAATCAATAAACACAAGTAACATTTCCTCTCTTGTTATTTTATTATTTTCAAGATTACTCAAATGGTAGTCATATCCTGCTTTCTCAGGAGCCCTTCCAAGTATGTGCTTGTATAATAAATCAACAAAGTCAGAGTTACTGATTTCAGATGTTTTCTTATCCCATAACGCATCAGCAGAAAATGAATTAATTACTGAAAGCTTTGATTCCTTTTCACTCGAAAATTTCTCCATTTTATTATTCCAGTAATTTATGGTTTCATAGTCGGGGAGCTTATAAAGAGAATTATCATACCTTAATTTGTATTGATTGTTATATATTCCAAAATATGATCTCAAAATAAAATCATAATTATTAATCAACGAAAACTCTTTGCTAGTAATAAAATTGTTAACTAAACCAGAATAAGTCATTTCATCTGAACATAAAGCGCCAACATAATATTCGTGTCCCTGCAATTCAGAGTTTCTGTGCAGTAAATCTAAATATTGTCGATCTACAAGACAACCATATTTTTCTTCACATGACTGTTCTTGTCGTTTAGTTGTTTCGCAAGTATGTGTAGATTCATTGCAGGAAAAACCTATTGGACAGGTATCTTCTCCTTTAATTATAGAACAACCTGGTTCTTCAGGCACGTCTGTAGCTGGTTCCCAACCTAAATTGATTAAATCATTATAATGGTGTCCTTCTACTAAAACATAAATTTTATCTCCTCTTGGACAGGAACATGCCCTACAAACAGCCCCATAAACCTGCTCTTCCCTATAATCCAAAATTTCTATATTCTGATAATACAAAAACCAAAATTCTACTCTCTCCCTTTCATCTCTAAAAAGCCTTTTCTCTCGAAGCTGTTCCCAAGGATTACCGCCACATTGAATTGGCTCAATAGCAAACCATGATTCAACAAGAATAGGATCGTTTCTACAAAAAGACTCTGGAGTTCCAGGATTAACACAAATATCTGTAGTTGATGAATCAGAATCATTACAATCAACATCAGAGTGACAAGCTATTACTTCAGACTCATAACTATAAATTTCTGATTCTAATGTTTTGTAAGAACAATAAGATTCATCAGTAGCCGGATTATTACATTGGTGAATTCTAAAATTCACTTTTCTAACCCCGTCATTATAATCAGAACCAATAAATTCCGGTTGGCCACAATCAACATCTTCTGAGCAAACAACACTAGAAAAAACTTGCAAAGCAAAGATAACCAAAAAAATTAAAATCAATATTTTTTTTACCATTCATAATCCCCTCATGCTGCCGGACACACTAATCCAAAACTAAAAATACAAGAAAGTAAATGCGTGATTGTATAATTCAAATAAAGAACCCCTACTGCTTGTGTACTTCCAGTCACAATTGCATCAGGAACAATTACTATGTAATCAGTTGGCCAGTCATATCTGAAACCAGTTCTATCCAAAACTCTGTTTATTGCTTCATCAGGAATATCAATCGGAGCATAAGTAACTACCAATGCCCTAGGGGTTATTTCATATTCGTCGCAAACAGTCAAACAGGCATTTGTATGAGACTCATAAAAAAAACCACAATGATCTCCATTTGATTTATCATATCTGCCAACATGTAACCTGAAATTTTCATTAGAATAACCTATAGCTGGATATTCAGGGATGTCAGGATTAGAATAAATAAAAAGTTTCATGTGGTCATATTTATTTTCCCTAATTTTTTCAGGGAGACAAGTTGCGTTTGTAAATGATTTAGTTACTTCTCGCCTAGAAACTATAACATAAAAATCATCCTCGCAAACTACTCGGTACCTGCCATTTTGATAATCATAAAATTCATGGCACTTTGCTTGTCCATCTAATCCTTTTTCCTTAAGTTCGCTTCTGGATAATTTTCTGCTAGTGGTAAATCTGTCAAAAAAACTATCATTCAATTGTCCATTGGCAATTTCCACTGTAATCGGATCAGTTTCTAAGTCCTGAAAATTTACATAGACATCCTCGTTTGGATTGTCCGGATAATCATCTTCTCTTGGAAGACAAACATCTGTTGTTGAACTAAACCCATATTCCTCGCCGACATTTTGAATACACTCAAGTCCTGACATACAATCAAAATCAGTATCGCAGTCGCCTTCCTCATTATAACATTTATTGTCCCTAGTGCAATAATCAGCCTCGCCTAAATAAACACTATCATGATTATCAAAGTCTTGAGGATAATATTGTTCATAATCTTCATATGAAACACAAACATCGATTCGTTCATCAGGGTACCCAAAATCCAATCCTATATTATGTAAACACAATAACCCTTCTTCACATGTTTCGTCAGTAGAACAATCTCCTTCGCCTCTTTCACACTTATTTGATTCTGTACAAAAAGTAAACCAATCCTCGTCTTCAGAATTGTCAATAAATTCTTCTACGCATCTCCCTGAAGCGTAATCACACCCATCTCGGCAAAGTCTTGTTTCTCCTCCGCCTACGAGCTCACAGCTATCATTTACAAATGCAGATGTATTATCGCTTGTACACATTCTTCCTGTTTCGCATTGTTCTCTTGTTTCATTACAAAGCCCAGTTGATTGATTGCATCTATAATCACAAAAATTATAATCGGTCGTCTCACAAGATGAATTAAGTTGAATGGAATGATCCCCAAAACTATTACAATACCAACCTGGGCTGCAAGAAGCATTTTCCATAGGGACACAAGAATTATAACTTGGACCTTCAAAACATTCCTTGCCCTGATCACAATCAGAATTGGAATAACAAGTGTTCGAAGCCCCTATACATTGCCCTGTTGAATCATCACAACCGTTGTTACAACGTCTTTGGACAAGTTCATTGCATTCGGAATCTTTGAAAGTAGAATCCATTGAAGTTGTGCAAACAAATCCTCTTTCACAGGATCCAGTAGCGTTACACCTTCCTGTAGTGTCACTACATCCAAATGGGCAATAATTTACATTTATTACATTGCAATGGGTGTCAGTTTGTTCTTCAGTAAATTCATCTGAACAATACCAATCAGTTGAACATTCGACAGGTGGAATTTCTTCTTCTTGTGGAACACACCATGGATAATAGGATTCAGTAAAACAATATTCGTCCGAATCACAATCTGAACTTGAAGAACAAGTGTGGTCTATATAGTCTGTTAAATTAGTACACATTCCTGTTTCCTGATTGCAACCTTCAGGACAATAATAACTCAGTTTTCTTTCACCTTGGGAATTAAAAAAATCCGAATTTTGGGAACCGTAACAATACCAACCGGGGTAATCGTTTTCCAATGTTATGATTTTACTTGCTACATTAAGTCTTGAGTTATTATTAGTATCAAGAACCATTTTTGTTGTTTCGATATTTTTCAAACCTGGATTTTCTTTGCCAAAAAGAAGCTCCATAAATTTTTGCACTAGTTGATCAAAATCAAAAGAAATTGTTTTTTCATTTTGAGTAAAGGTGGGATCGGCGAGGGCTTGGGGCAAACCGATCAAAAAGATGATTAGCATTAAGAGTAGTAACTTCCTAACCTTGCCCCCGCCAACCATAAAAAAGTTACTGAGATTTTTATTTTAAACTGAGGAAGAAGTTGTACAATTGTACAACTTAAATGCTCGCGGGAAATCCAGCCCGCTTGAAGAGCGGGCGACCGCTCTTTAGAGCGGGGATGAGAGCGAGTTTATTTCTTGAACTGTTTGCATGTTTTTGTCTCCTGAGGCTGCGCTAGTGTGCG
>Ga0210057_1000489_pt1 | contig 65094 bp, 72 predicted proteins | sample CryGeyCG2114_010_2_FD_183968 | JGI IMG/M metagenome (GOLD analysis project Ga0210057, IMG submission 183968) | Groundwater microbial communities from aquifer - Crystal Geyser CG10_big_fil_rev_8/21/14_0.10 (SPAdes) (version 2) | ecosystem: Environmental > Aquatic > Deep subsurface > Groundwater ...
CTGGACAACCTCAACTCCAACTGGCAAAACTGGATCGCATGAAACAATTTGCCGACGCACTGATATGTCGACGACGTATTTTGCTCTCATATTTTGGAGAAGAAGTGACGAGTGATTGCAACAATTGCGATGTCTGTGAAAATCCCCCAGAGCTGATCGATGGCACAGAAATTGCTCAGATCGCACTGTCCGGCATAGCACGCACAGATCAAGATGTCGCAATCGGTATGTTGATAGATATTCTTCGTGGATCTGGAAAACAAGATCTCATGAATCATGGCTACAACACGATAAAAACCTACGGCGCAGGCAATCATATTTCTCCTGAAGATTGGCAAGAATATCTGCTCCAGATGCTGAACGTGGGTCTCATCGATGTTTCCTACGACCAACATCATGCATTGAAAATTACGGCAGCCGGCGCACGTGTCTTGAAAGGTGAAGAAAAGGTTCGATTTGTCTCGCTGGCATATATCGAAGAACGCGCTGTGAGTGCCAGTAGCAAAGAAAGTAAAACCACTTCAAAACGAAAGGACGCCGAAGAAGTATTATTCGACATGCTCCGCGACCTCCGATTTTCTCTGGCAAAAAAAGCAAACATCCCGCCATATCATGTCTTTACGGACAAGACGCTCGATGAAATGGCACGTGACATGCCAACAAATGAAGAAAAAATGAAAAAAGTTTCCGGTGTGGGTGACAAAAAGTTTGCCAGCTATGGAAAACTTTTTATCGACGAAATTACAAAGTTTATCCAAGAAAAAGACAAAGCCGGAGAAAAAATTCAAGGCACGACGCAAGATATCACGTATGCCTATTACCGTCAGGGCATGCCGGTAGGATTGATCGCAAGGGAGCGCGATCTCAAATCAGTCACGATCTACGGTCATCTCGCAGATCTGTATGAAAAAGGATACGATATCAATATCCACGACTTCATCGACAAACGAGATCTCAAAAAAATCTGCGAAAATCTCAAAGAAAAAGGCGTCCCACAAAAATTGAAATCTCTGCACGAACGATTCAACGGTACATTTGACTACGATAAACTTCGCCTTGCTGTTGCGCATTATAAAAAAGAAAATAGGAAGCAGGGAGTTATTGAGTATACGTAGATATGAAATCTCTACTTTCAAATCAATTGAAAAGAAAAAGAGAAAAGGCGAAAAAATATAGTAGCGAGCCAGAACGGTTTTCTATAAAAGAAAATCTTGTAACAGTTGTATCCGACCATGGTATTAGGACATTACAGAAAATTGATGAGGCATGGATATGCGATTGTGATTTTTTTTCAAAATATGCAACATGTAGTCATGTTATAGCAACAGTCGAACATATTTCTAAACATGCTCAGCTATAGTCAACCGAAGTAGCAAGTATAAGTAACATATGAAAACACTATTACTCACAGCTTTTGAACCATTTGGTCCATATACAAAAAATGTTTCTAAAAAGTTAGTCCAAAAATTACAAGGAACAATGTTGAAAAATGATACTAGTAATGAAATCAACATTGTAGGAGTAGTATTACCAATAGAATTTCATCGTTTTAGAAAAGTACTTCAACATGAAGTAGAAAAATATTCTCCTCATATTGTTGTCGGGCTTGGCATGGATTTCAAAGATCAATCTTCCCTTTCTTTTGAATTGCTTGCGCATAGAACACCTTCATACGGAACAACAATTTCCGACAACAAAGGGATTTTTGGCCAAAACAAAAAATTGGATACTCTTGCAGAAGAATTGCGTTTACCTAACGAACACCAACTAACAAATATTATCACCAAGATTGATGGTATTGAGCTCTCTGAACATGCGGGGGGATTTATGTGCGAAACGGTTTTTAGAGACCTCATACGCTTGAGTGAGAATGGAACAAAATTTCAGCCTATCTTTATTCATGTGCCACATACAAAAAACTTGTTGCAAGAATCAAAAAAGTTAGAAGAGCATACACACTACGAATCAATAGAAAAACAAGAAATGATATTGAAAGAAGTTCTTACAAGATTGATACAAGTATCAACAACATAAATCAAACAGGTATGCTTCAATACATCGTCCTTTTAGGAGCGGCAGGCCAATTGATAGGTATCTCAGTATATATAAAAGAAACAATTCGTGGCAATACAAAGCCAAACAGAGTGAGCTGGCTCATGTGGTCAATAGCAACACTGATCGCCGCGGCTGCTGAGGTTACAAAAGGAGTCGGCTGGGCAGTACTCCCAATCTTTATCGCTGGATTTGCACCATTTCTTGTCTTTATTGCTACATTTTTCAATAAAAAATCATATTGGAAACTCCAAACATTTGATTATATTTGTGGAGCTCTGTCATTATTGGCCATCTTTTTTTGGTGGCTTACAAAAGAAGCAAATGTTGCCATTGTATTTGCCATAGCAGCAGATGCTTTTGCAGCAATTCCAACGTACAAAAAAGCAATAACACATCCTCACAGTGAATCAGTGGCACCATTTGCACTAGGATTCTTCAATGCACTCACAAGTTTCTTCGCGCTTGTTGCATTCAACTTCGCAGAATTAGCCTTCCCTATATATTTGGTATTACTCGATGCATCATTCACAATCATTATCTATAGAGGGAAAAGAAAAAAAGTATGACAGGATTAGAAACCCACATCACCTCCCCCACCACCTTCCTCGACAAACTATTTTCTTCTCTTGCGGAAGTACATATTGATGTATCGAATTTTTTTCTCGACCATATCTGCTATCGCGTCGAAACTACAGAAGAGTATGAAAGATATAAAAATATGCTCGCCGACTACGGCACACTGCTGAGCGAAACAACGGTCAGCGGCAGACTCATCTCTACATACAAACTCCACGAACCGATCGTCTACAAAGACAGACACATTCCCCTCCTCGAACTTCCCTCTCCCAAGCCTGGCAAACACTATGACAGCGGACTCGAACATGCAGAGTTCGTGATCGACACATCGTTTGAAAATTTCATGGCAATGTATCCAGAGGTACAATTTGAAACAAAAGATCTACAAAAAGAAATCAATCCCGACATCCGCATTTCTTTTGACGGCTATAGCGTAAAATTTCACCAGCAGTCGCTGGAAGATGTGATTACGTTTGAACAAAGTCAGTAAAAACAAAAACCAGCCTTCGCCTTTGGCTACGTCTGGCAAGCGCTTCTTAGAAAGTAAGAGCTTGCCGGGCGCAGTTTTAGCGGAGCCTGGCTTTTGCATTGCCCCCGACGATCGACGCGAAGACAATACACGCGCCAGCGTCGGGGTGGACCTCCTAGTTGTTGACCAAGTGTGCGATCACTCCCCAAGGACGAACATAAGGATCGCCAGCACGATGATCAGCCTCGTCTTGCTACCGACACGATCATGTCCGGGGTCTTCACGTTCCTCGGACAGTGCTGCGCTCAGGCTGATCGACGTCACGGTATTGAGGATCGTGGGATCCTCGACCTTGCCGGCGGCGGGCTGACCGATCAGTGCACCGAGCGGAACCTGCCAGTCGCTCACCCGTCCATGAACTTGGACGTTGACCTGCTGATGAGCGTGATTCATCCTGACCGTCAGGGACACCATGTGTCCTGTTGCGTCTTGCACGTAGCATGCTCCGCCACGAGCCTCGAGCTCCTCAATGGGCAGCTCGTACTGGATATCATCACAATAAAAACGCATGACCCGGCTCCTCCCGTGGTTGTCTGGAAGCATAGATAATCATAAAAATATATTTTTGTAAAGGATACTTATTCGTTCGCATACAAATGCAGATTCTGTTACCATACAACTACGCCACTCACCCACTAACAAAATTTTTATGCTCAAAAAAAACTCCCCAGCCCCACCATTCTCCCTCACCGATCAAAACGGCGACACACATAGCCTAAAAGACTACGCTGGCAAAAAAGTCTTGCTCTACTTCTACCCAAAAGATGATACGCCTGGATGTACGACAGAAGCCTGCAACTTCCGTGACAGACTCAATGAACTCAAAGATAACGGCGTGCAAGTCCTGGGCGTGAGTAAAGATAGCGTCGCTTCACACAAAAAATTTGCAGAAAAATTCCAGCTGAACTTTCCTCTCCTCGCTGATGAAGATGGCACTGTGGTAGAAGCCTACGGCGTCTTGAAAGAAAAAAGTATGTTTGGAAAAACATACTTGGGCATCTCACGTGAATCGTTTCTAATCGATGAAGACGGAAATTTGGTAAAACACTACGACAACGTAAAACCAGAAACACATGTTGAAGAAGTGCTTGCAGACGTTCAAAAATAGATGTACGCTAATATGACTACAGAATGAACGTACACAACATTTTTATACCGTTCAATCCTACATAAATGAATCCTGTACTTTCTGCGCCTGTCCTTCAACTGATCATTCACTATAGCTACCTAATCATCATTCCAATGATGATTATTGAAGGCCCAATTATTACTGTCATCGCTGGTTTTTTAGCATCTCTCGGTTATTTTAATATTTTTGTTGTCTATCTTGTCATGATTGCGGCGGATCTCATAGGAGATACAATGTACTATGCCATAGGCCGATGGGGTGGTATTCCACTCATCAAAAAATGGGGGCATTATATAGGGATTACAGAAAAACATGTTACAGATATAGAAAAAAAAATTGGGAATCATGAAGCTCGTTTCCTTTTTTTGGGGAAAATAGCGCATGGATTTGGGACAGTCTTTTTGCTCGCAGCCGGGACAGCAAAGATGCCATATGGCAAATTTTTGTTGTTTAATATTCTTCCTACGCTCCTGAAGTCTCTCTTGTTTCTCCTCGTTGGATATTACTTTGGGTATGCCTATACTACGATACAAGTATACGTCGACTATAGTGCACTGGCGATGATTGTACTGGCTATCATATTTGTAGTACTCTATGTCATTATAAAGAGCATTACGAGGTCATACGATTCAGAAAAAAAAATATAACATGAATATTTTGATTGCCTCAGATACATACTATCCCAATCTCAATGGGGCTTCATATTTTACATATAGACTCGCCACACTCCTCGCAAAACGCGGACACCATGTCTCTGTGATCTGTCCGTCACAAACATATCAAAAAACAACATACATCCAAGATGGCGTCCACGTGTACGGCGTGCCGTCTATGAGCGTACTCATGTACAAAGGATTCCGATTTTCCCCTTTGACTATTTCAAAAAAGGCAATCTCCGAATCTCTGTCAAAGATACAACCAGAGGTGATGCATATTCAAAATCATTTTTTTATTGGCAGAGCAGTCTCCGAATATGCTACAAAACACCATATACCTATCATGGGGACAAATCATTTCATGCCAGAAAATTTAGTTCATTATCTTCATTTTCCACCAAAAATAGAGGCATATATAAATAGGATAGCATGGAAACAATGTTTCAAAGTATTTAAGCATCTGAATATTGTTACCACACCAACACACACAGCAGCAGCACTGCTCAAAAAAGTAGGATTTCCAAAAGAGGTGAAAGTCTTATCTTGTGGATTGGATCTGAAACGATTCAAACCAACACATCCAGATATTGCCAGATCCATAAAACAAACGTATCACATTCCACTCGAGAGAAAAGTATTGTTGTATACAGGAAGACTTGATAGAGAAAAGAGAATAGATATCGTGTTGCACGCGATGCCAATCATTCTCAAGACATGCGACGCACATCTAGTCATTGCTGGAGAAGGAAAACAGCATCATACACTGGAAACACTTGCACACACACTGGGCATACAAGACAGAGTAACGTTTACAGGCTTTGTCCCTGACAACATATTTCAAGATATCTATCATGTCGCAGACGTCTTTGTAAATGCTGGTATTGCAGAATTGCAAAGTATCGTCACCATGGAAGCACTCGCATCAGGACTCCCTGTGGTGGCAGCCAATGCTATGGCACTCCCAGAATTGGTACATGATGGAAAAAATGGGTTTTTATTCCCCGTAGATGATATCGACGCACTGGCTACCCATGTCATACGTATTTTTTCTGATTCCACACTGCAAGCTCAGATGTCACAAGAGAGCCTACGTATTATTCAAAAACACGATATACAAAACGTCATACAAGTATACGAATCTCTCTACGAACAAACGATAGCCAACACAAAAAGCACCACATAAATCTTCCTCACACGAACCATATATTGACAAACCCTTCAAAAACGGCTATACTCACAGCCGTTTTTAATATATTGATATGTCTCAAGAAAGTGTCATCCTTCGCTTTGATCAAGTAAAATTTCATTACGATGAAATCAAACCTATCCTCGATGGAGTGAGCTTTTCTGTACGAAAAAATTCTAAAATTACCATCATGGGGCCAAATGGTGCGGGTAAATCAACCATATTCAAACTCATCACGGGAGAAATTCAACCAGTCGAAGGGCGCGTATTGATTTCTGACAATGCCACGATAGCTATTGCAAAACAGATCATGGCAGACGAAAATAAAGAACTCACCGTCAGAGAATACTTTGCGACTGCATTTACAGAAAAAAAACATAACCTCGATAAACTCATCACCGATGTTCTCGATGTCGTGAACTACCATATTCCACTCGAGAAACAAATCAAAGATACCTCCGGTGGTCAACAAGCGCGTCTCCTCCTCGCACACGCCTTGATCCAACAGCCAGACATTCTCCTTCTCGACGAACCGACAAACAATCTCGATGATGATGGTATCGGCCACCTCACGACATTTCTCATCATGTACGAAAAAACCGTGGTCGTTATTTCTCATGACACCTACTTTTTGAACTCCTTTACCGACGGGGTGCTCCACCTCAATGAATACACCAAAAAAATAAACCAATACCAAGGAAACTATTTGGATGTACTCGAAAATATCAACGCGCAAATAGAACGTGAAGAACGAAAAAATGCACAACTGCAAAAAAATATTCAAGATCGAAAAGATAAAATCAACTTCTTTTCAAACAAAGGAGGAAAGATGAGAAAACTCGCAGCAAAGATGCGTGAAGAAGTCGCAGAGGATGAAGAAAATATGGTAGATGTGATGCAAGAAGACAAAACCATAACACGATTTACGATTCCTGCACAGACATACAAAGAAGAAATCCTCAGCATGAATCATGTATCTGTCTTGAAAAATCATGAGGTGGTAGAAAAAGAAGTGAATATTCATCTGCGTCGAGGAAATAGACTCTTTATCAAAGGTCCAAATGGGATCGGGAAAAGTACCCTGTTGAAAAAAATTGCAGAAGAACAAACAGACGGCATCACAATCGGTGCTGGTGTCAAAGTCGCATATTACAAACAAGATTTTTCTGGACTTGATTTCAATCAAACGGCCTTCCATTCTCTTCGAGATATCATGGATGTCCCTGACGACGAAGTCATCTACCGAACTGCAGCACGATTTCTTTTGAGTTCAAAAATTCTTCAAAACAAAGTCGGCGCATTGTCCGAGGGGCAAAAAGGATTGCTGGTCTATGCACGCTTTGTCTTGCAAGAGCCAGGGCTTCTCATCCTCGATGAGCCTACAAACCATATCAATTTTCGTCATATTCCAGTCATTGCAGAAGCAATCAATGTCTACGAAGGCGCGTTGATTCTCGTTTCCCACGTGCCAGAATTTGTCGAACAAATTACTATTCAAGATGAACTTGATCTCGGAAAGATATAATTTTTTTCTTATGTCAAAAGCAAAAAAAGGACACACAGTAAAAGTACACTACACCGGCTCACTTGCAGACGGAACTATTTTTGACTCATCAAGTGATCGTGAACCTATCGAATTTATTATTGGCGGTGGCATGGTCATCGAAGGATTTGATGACATGGTCACAGGCATGCAGGTGGGCGACACAAAAAAAGAAACACTTCCCTCTCACAAAGCATACGGTGAACGACGTGACGAACTTGTCGGCGACGTTCCAAAAGATAATATTCCAGAAGACATCCGAGACAACGTAGCCGTCGGAGACAAACTCCAAATTCCACAACCAAACGGCATCGCTATCGTTACGATTACCAACGTGACAGACGACACGATTACCATCGATGCAAACGCAGAACTTGCAGGCAAGGATCTCACGTTTGAGATCGAATTGATAGACATCACAGAACCAACAGAAAAAAGTGAATAACAACAGATACTCTACAAAACAAAAAAAACGCCATTTCGGCGTTTTTTTCTCCACAAATATATTGCTTGCCAAATACGACATCACCCGTTACACTACTGCATACTTACTTCTAAAAGAAACATATGAAACGAATTGCTTCGTTTGGGGGATCTCTCGCAATACTGTTCCTGCTCGTTGGGGCGGGATGCGACAACACGTCCCCTACCAACAATCAGGACGTCAACACAACGACAGATACTGTTCCTACCACGGAACAATCAGGAACACTCGATACTGTACAAGAAAATTCATTTGCTCTCCAGGCATCAGCGGTGGGGAACAATCAAGTTGCCTTTGAATGGACACTTGAATCATCCATGGCAGAACCAAAACAATTTATTCTCTTACGTGATTCAGAAAAAAAACCGGAAATGGATGGTAAAACATTTTGGTTTAGACAAGATGGATCGCACCGAAGCGCCACATGGGTAGACGTTCCATCAGGAATACAATCGTTTCGTATCTGTACAAGTGAAGACGGAACAACATGTCTGATATATAGTGATTCTGTGAGTGTGGATGTACTTTCAGGAAACGTATCAAATCCAACAACCGAAAAAACAAACAATACCCTGAAAGAAGATACGAAACCCGCAGATACCATGAACAATGACAATGCAATGGATACAAAAGATGAATCCTCAACAACAACAGATGACAACAAGACAAAGGAAGATACAACGTCAACGGAAAACACGACATCTACGGATGATACGATGAAGATGGAAGAGACAACGACAACAGAACAGATGAGTACTTCTACAGATGAACATATGACAACGGAGAAAACAACAACGAGTACGGAAACAATGACAACAACGACAGAAGAAGAAACAACAACGAATCCAACAACAGAAGAGACATCAACAAGTACGAACTCATAAGACATATCATAAAAAAAACCAGCGGACATCGCTGGTTTTTTGTGTCAATGTTTATTTACTTTTCTTCTTTTTGGTCCCTTGTTTTTCTTTTTTCTCACCTATTTTTTCTCGTGCTTTCAATTCTCGAATTTCATCACGCAATATAGCAGCAACTTCAAACTCAAGATCCTTTGCTGCTTCCTTCATACGCGATTCTTTGTCCTTGATGATAACGTCAATAGTTCTGCCATCACCCAGTGTATCTAATCGAGCAATTTCTCGAATTCTTCGTGTACGCGCACTTTTTGCAGAGCTGTCTTTTGTAGATGATAACCCAAATTCTTCCAAAATATTTCGAATAGTTTTTTCAATTGTTTTTGGTGTGATGCCATGTATTTTGTTATAGGCAAGTTGCTTTTCTCTGCGTCGATCGGTTTCTTCTATGGCTCGATCGATGGAACCAGTCATGTGGTCTGCATAGAGAATGACTTGCCCGTTTACATTTCTTGCTGCCCGCCCAATCGTCTGTATCAAACTTGTTTCACTACGCAAAAATCCTTCTTTGTCGGCATCAAGAATAGCCACAAACGACACCTCTGGGATATCCAACCCCTCTCGAAGTAAGTTGACCCCAACGATCACATCAACCTCTCCTTTGCGAAGGGCTGTAATAATTTCAATACGTTCAATGGTCAAAATGTCACTATGCAAATATTTGACCTTAATCCCCCGCTCCTGTAGATATTCAGTCAAATCTTCTGCCATGCGTTTGGTAAGCGTCGTGACAAGCGTTCGTTCTTTTTTCTGTATTCTCTCTTGAATACGAAGAATAACATCATCCACTTGAGATGGCTGTGTATCTGTGCCTGTTACAGGACAGATAATCACCTCTGGATCGATGAGCCCTGTTGGCCGAACAATTTGCTCTGCAATATTTGCACTTATTTCTTTTTCATACTCGCCAGGTGTCGCAGACACATAGACTACCTGTCCTACACGTGCATCAAATTCTTCATACCGAAGCGGACGATTGTCGCGAGCACTTGGCAAACGGAATCCATTATCCACAAGGCTATCTTTTCGTGCATGATCACCATTGTACATTGCACGAATCTGAGGAACGGTTACATGAGATTCGTCAATAACCGTCAGGAATGGACGAGAACCATAGGTAAAATAATCAAGAAGAGTAAACGGTGGTTCACCTTCTTTTCGTTCTTCAAAATGACGAGAATAATTTTCTATTCCATTACAATATCCAACATTTTTTATCAACTCAAGATCATGTGCAACACGTCGCTTCAATCGTTCATATTCAAGAACTTTTCCTTGTTTTTTGAATGACGCAAGTTGCTCTTTGAGTTCTGTTTCAATGCTCACAATCGCAGCATCACGAGCAGCATCCCCTATCACATAATGTTTTGCCGGGAATAACCAAAGATCTTCTTGCTCGCGTTTTCTTTTTTTGGTAATCGGCTCTATTTGTTCTATGCGAACAATACGATCAGCGACTTCGAGACGATAAATCATCTCTTCATTCACGGGCATCACCTCAAATACTTGTCCACGCATACGAAACGTTCCTCGAACAATATCAGTGTTCGTTCGCTCAAATTGCATATTGACCAATTGTTCCATCACACCACGCCGGTCAAGTGGCTGACCAACTTCCAGATGCAACACAATTTTTTCATATTCTTTTGGAGAACCAAGCCCATAAATTGTGGATACAGAAGCCACAATAATAACGTCTTCTCTCGTGAGCAATGCTTGCGTACAGGCATGTCTGAGCCTATCTATTTCATCATTTACCTGCGCTTCTTTTTCTATATAGGTATCACTCGATGCAATATATGCTTCTGGCTGATAATAATCATAATAACTTACAAAATATTCGACAGCACTCTCAGGGAAAAATTCTCGAAACTCATTACACAGTTGTGCGGCAAGCGTCTTGTTGTGTGCAATCACCAGTGTTGGCATGTGCACCTGTGCTATAACATTTGCAATCGTGAATGTTTTTCCAGATCCAGTCACACCGAGAAGTGTCTGACGGCTATCCCCTTTTTTGATACCCGAAACAAGCGACGAAATCGCCACAGGTTGGTCGCCAGCTGGTTTATAATTTGAATGAAGTTCAAATTTCATAGAAAGTGAAACTATCACAAATCTACATTGTTATCAATGCCATCGCTAAAACTTTACTCCACTAATTTCTCTCATGCCCTACTCAACTTCCACCGTTTCTCCAAAGGCAGGCACCACTGTCTTGACCCCATATCGATCTCGTGTTTTGTGTGCAAGTTCGGTAGCAGCATGCTCATCACCATGGACAAAGCATACTTTCTTTGGAGCCGTACCGCTACTCCCAATCCATTCAAGCATTTTATTCTGATCACCATGCGCTGACAATGCACCAATCGCTTTAATCGTACAATGCACAGGAATATGTTCATTGAAAATACGTACTTGTTCTGCTCCCTCATACAATCGTCTGCCAAGCGTCCCCTCAGCTTGGTACCCGACAATAATCAATGTAGATTTTGGATCTGATAAATACCTCAATGCATGATGCATGATTCTTCCTCCATTCATCATGCCCGAACCAGCGATAATCATCTTTGGTGGAGGAACATCATTGATGCCCTTTGACTCTTCGACACTGCGCGTAATGGTGAGCTGATTGAATTCAAAAAAATCATCTCCTTTTTTGTACTTTGCCGTTGCGTCTTTATCATAATACTCAGTGTACTTTGTATAGGTAGGCAAAGCATCAATCGCGAGAGGACTGTCAAGAAAAATGGGGAAATGTGGCAATGTTTTATCTTCTTCCGCCATTTCATCCAACATATAGAGAATCTCTTGTGTTCGTTCAAGAGAAAAGGCAGGCATCATAATCGTGCCACCTCGCTGCACTCCTTCTTTTACTAGTTTAAGAAGAATTTCTTTCCGCATATTTTCATCTTCATGAACACGATCTCCATATGTCGACTCACAAATCAATAAATCCACAGAATCAAGTGATTCTGAATCCTGTAAAATAGGAACATTTTCATTTCCCATATCCCCAGAAAAAGCAATCTTCTTGCCATCAGCCGTAAGTTCTATAAAAGAAGATCCGAAAATATGACCTGCATCTTTCAGGACAACCGTTGCGTTGCCAATAGAAAATGGCTCCCGATATGACACAGGATGTTGTTGTGACATGGCTTGCGCAATATCTTCTTCTGTATAAAGGACAGGATCTTCTGTCTTTTTATTATTATATGTCATGATATGGTACGCATCTTTCCAAATAAGTTCGGCAAGTTCCAATGTACCATTTGTTCCATAGATAGGTCCGCGAAATCCATCCCGAACCAATTTTGGGATACGACCCGTATGATCAAGGTGGGCATGACTCACGACAATGGCATCAATAGTGCGTGGATCAAACTGAAAATCTTCGTGGTTTTTTTGTTCATTAAATTGTCCTCCCTGAAACATACCGCAATCAAACAGAATCTTTTCTGTCTTTGTCTCAATCAAATGACAAGATCCTGTGACTTCGTGTGCTGCCCCAAAAAATGTAACCTTCATAGAAATATGCTTATACAATAAATGACCTATACGTAGTGTACCACACTCGGCGACCCTCGCATGTGCATATGTACAAACGCCCCTGTTTTTGCTATCATAGTACTATTCCAACATATTTTTATGCCTAGAGAAGTGGACGAAGTTCAAATTCAAGGACCTCCTATCGATGAAATACAAAAACGTTCTTCCTGCATAAAAAGAAGCTGTGGGACACTTTTGATTTTCCTGATTATTATTTTGCTCTTCCTGAGTCTTGTCATTCATTTTATCGTGAAGCCGCATGCCAAAGATGTAGGATCCTTACCGAAGGATGTGCCACAAGACATCCCACTGTATGACAGTGAAAATCTTGACAGTATCACCTACACGCCAGGAGACGAACGCGGGCAAACTATTGAATTGCTAGCATTTGTTCCAAAGGCTATTCTTTCTCCTCTCATTCTCACCATCGAAAATGCTGATGTCGCCGCAGGAGCAAACACAGAAACACTCTGGGAATCATTCATTCGTATCATTGGGATACCCATTGCAGATCACCGAAAGGTCGTCACGATTAGATGGTCCCAGCTTCAAGCGACACCACTGTTCATCCAGACATATTATCAGACTGCTCTCATCAATGCCGGATATACAGAAACAACAGAACGACAAAGCAATCGTACACGTTTTGTACATGAAAATGGGACATCAGTGATCTTAGAGATTATTGATAATGGCAATGCACAAGACGGAACAGACTATGCTATACTGAAAATCTATTATCGTGACAATAGCACCGCAACAATATAAGCATATTCCTATGGCGATAAAAATAATTACTCAACAAAATCTCAAGTGGATCAATATCGACCGAATTGATGAAGAAGCGTTGACATACATCAAAACAAACTATAACTTTCATCATTTGGATATAGAAGATATTCAAAGTGAAAGTCAAACACCAAAAGTAGATGCCTACAAAAATTATTTGTTTGTTGTCTTGCAAGTACCGCACTGGCAAGGAAGCACAAAAACAATTGTCCCTCTCGAAGTTGACTGCTTTATTGGAGAAAATTTTTTGATTACAATCCAACACTCAAAAGTAAAAGAAATGAAAAATTTCTTTTATAAATGTATGAAAAATCGTCAGACAAAACGAGAATGGATGAGCGATACTTCTGGTTTTTTATTTTATCACGTCCTTGAAACACTTTTTTACAACTCACGAAGTACGCTCAATAATATTGGTAAACAAATTTCAAAAATGGAACTCAATGTTTTTTCTGGAGATCAAAGTACGAACGTAGTCCGAGAGCTCGCTGTTCATCGACGAAATGTATTAAGCTTCAGAAGGATTATCGATCCACAACGATATGTCATTTCAAATTTATCACACATGCGCAAGCCATTCATGAATGAAAATTTGACTGTCTATTTTGACAATGTCGTAGATTACCTCAATAAAATATGGGCAATCCTCGATACCTATAGAGATACGGTCGACGGACTTCATGTAACAGTGGAATCACTTATCACACAACGAACAAATAAAGTCATTGGAACATTGACAGCTATTTCGGTAGGTCTCCTCCCACTGACTCTTCTTTCGGGTATTTATGGTATGAATATAGATAAGTTGCCTTTTGCAAACCATCCATTCATGGTATGGATCATGTTTATTGTCCTTGCACTATTTATTGTGATAGCATTACTACTGATGCGGAGAAAAAATTGGCTCTAACGGGATACTTGTTTTCATGATCAAACGACTCTTCAGCAATACAGAATCATCCATCACGGGCGCTGCCATCATCCTCGGGTCTGCGTCTTTTTTGAGTCGTATTATCGGCATCGTTCGAGATCGCATTTTTGCACATCAGTTTGGTGCAGGAGATGTCCTTGATACGTATTATGCAGCATTCCGTACTCCCGACTTAGTCTACAATTTACTCATTGTAGGAGCCCTGTCGGCTGGATTTATTCCTATTTTTCTTGAATTGAAAGAAAAAAATAAAAAAGAAGCATGGCTTGTCACAAACAGTGTTCTCAATATTCTCGCGATTGGATCACTTGTCGTCTGTGCAATTCTCTTTATCTTTACTCCATTCATTACCCAACACATTGTGCCTGGATTTGATGAGAGCAAACAGACAATGACAATTCTCCTATCACGAATCATGCTCGTGAGCCCTATCATCTTAGGTATCAGTAGTTTGGTGAGTGGAGTCTTGCAATCATTCAAATCATTTTTTATCTATAGTCTTACCCCAATCATGTACAATCTGGGTATTATCATAGGTGCAATTTTCTTTGTGCCACGATTTGGAGTAGAAGGCCTTGCATATGGTGTTATTCTTGGAGCAGTTCTCCATCTCATGATTCAATTGCCAACACTCTTCAAATTGGGATTCCGATATACACCAGTCATGGATATCAGCAACATGTTTGTCAAAAAAATATGGAAAATGATGATACCACGAACACTTGGTCTCGCCACGTTTCAAATAAACCTCATTATCATTACCATATTTGCATCTACGCTTGGAGGTGGTAGTATTGCCATTTTCAACTTTGCCAACAACCTCCAATATTTTCCTGTTGGCATTATTGGTATTTCTTTTGCCATCGCCGCCTTTCCCGCACTCTCGGAACTCGCCGCAAAACAAAAAAAAGATACCATGGTAAACGAACTCATTCGGACAGCACGACAAATTTTATTTTTTATCCTTCCGATGAGTATTCTCTTTCTCGTCCTCAGAGCACAAATCGTGCGTACCGTATTTGGTAGTGGTGCATTTGATTGGAATGATACAATCATGACAGCAGATACCCTGGCATTTTTTTCTATATCCTTATTTGCACAAGCGCTCATTCCACTCTTGGCTCGTGGATTTTATGCACTGCAAGACACATGGACACCTCTGCTTATCAGTATTTCGAGTCTTTTGATCAATGTGCTTGCGGCAATATTCCTCAAAGATCTCTATGGGGTAAAGGGACTTGCTTTGGCGATGAGTATCGCAGCAATATGTCAGGTTGCACTCATGTGGATGTCTCTTCACCATAGAGTGGGGAGTATGCATGAAGGTCCCTTGCTTCTTTTTTTGGGAAAAATATCGTTTGCAGCGACCATCATGGCTATTGTCGTCCAATATCTAAAAGAGCCGCTCTCCCATCTGGTTGACATGACAAGACTCTGGGGAATTTTTCTTCAAGGTCTTGGTGCGGGCATCGTAGGAATTGCTGTATACATTGTACTCACATGGCTACTCCAAGTAAGTGAAATCCATTTGATTCGAAAAAGCTTTACCAAAAAATGGCTCAAACTTTCTTCTGTGGAAGCGACGGTCAATGAACCAGACGAAATATAATATTATGATAACAATACTTGATTTAGGCTGTGGAACTGGCAACGAACTGCTTCCTCATTACAAGAAAGGAAATGCAGTTATTGGGGTTGATATCGATGAAGAAAATATTGCGACCTGTAAAAAACAAATGCCCAATGGTACATTTTTTGTAGGAGACATTACCAGTGTTGATCTTTCTAAGTTTACTGATATCACGAACATTATTTGTACGGAGGTCATCGAACATGTCTCTGACTGGAAACAACTTATCAAAAATATATCAACAATACCCGGATCTCCAACTCTTTTATTGACCACGCCATATATCGCATCAGAAAAAAAATTACTTGCGATACGATCTACCTATTGGGAAGAAATTGGACATCGTCATTTTTTTTCAGGAGAAGAACTCGTACAAGAACTAGCATCATACGGATGGACCAACATACGAACATATCGATGGAATGCCTCACTCTATTTTGAACTGAAATCTCTTTTCAAACGCAATGCACCATGCATACGAAATACCTATTATCAACAAATACTTCCGCTACCCCTTCTTCTTTTCTATCAACTGTTTCGAACAAATTTATTTCAAACAAGATTGAAATATCTATTTCCAATCTGGATGATCACGCTTCCTATAGGAAAAATGTTGGATACCTTCTGGGGAGCTGGCATACACATCACTGCACACAAATAACTCAGCATTGGGAAATAATTTATGCAATAAAAACGTCTGTACAGGCGTTTTTATTTTTTATGAATGACTCTTCTCCCCCTTGCTAAAAAGACAAAAATCCGCTACACTACGCCCATATTCTATGACAAATAAGATCCGAAATTTTTGTATCATCGCCCATATCGACCATGGTAAATCGACCCTTGCGGATCGGTTTCTTGAAGTTACTGGCACGATCGACAAACGACACATGAAAAACCAACTGCTCGATACCATGGATATCGAACAAGAACGTGGCATCACGATCAAACTGCAACCAGTACGGATGAACTACCAAGGATATGTTTTGAATCTGATTGACACCCCTGGTCACGTAGATTTTTCCTATGAGGTATCACGCTCCCTCGCTGCGGTCGAAGGTGCTATTCTTCTTGTTGACGCAAGCCAAGGCGTACAAGCGCAAACGATTGCAAACTTGTACTTGGCGGTGGAACAAAATCTCACGATCATTCCTGTCATGAATAAAATCGATCTGCCCAATGCAAATCCAGAAAAAGTAGCCGAAGAAATTATTCATCTTATCGGATGCAAACGTGAAGACATCCTGAGTTGTTCTGGAAAAACAGGAGAAGGTGTTCCTGAAGTGCTGGCATCCGTCATAACACTTGTGCCACCACCAGTAGATACAAAAATGTCTCGCACAAGAGCACTTATTTTTGATTCTTTTTTTGATGATTATCGTGGTGTCATCGCATCAGTGAGAATGACAGATGGTGAACTCAAAAAAGGAGACAAAATTAAATTCATGGGAAGCCAATCATCAGGAGAAGTACTCGACATTGGTCACTACGCCCCACAAATGGTATCTGATGGCATCCTCGAAAATGGACAAACAGGATTTGTTGTCAGTGGACTCAAAGAAATTGGCGACGTCCGTGTCGGTGATACGATCACACTAGAAAAGCAGCAAGCAGAAACACAACTTCCCGGTTATAAGGAAGTAAAGCCCATGGTCTTTGCTGGAATTTTTCCAAATGAAGGAGATGTCTACAGTGAACTCAGAGATGCAATGGATAAATTGAAACTCAATGATTCTTCTCTCTTTTTTGAACCCGAACATTCACAGGCACTTGGATTTGGATTTCGCTGTGGATTCCTCGGCATGCTTCATCTAGAGATTTTTCAAGAACGCCTCCGACGTGAATTTGAGATTGATATCATTGCTACGGTACCAAGTGTCGCCTACCATATTTTCAAAACAAATGGGGATGAACTCACTATCAAAAGCCCCCAAGATCTTCCCGATGTCCAACAAATCGAACATATCGAAGAACCCTGGATGACGGTAGATATTATTGTACCAGATGCATTTATCGGAAATGTCATGGGACTTGTTGCAGAAAGAAAAGGAATATATTTGAATACCGAATATCTGAGTACAGGAACACAACAACGTGCAATGCTCCACTATCACATACCTCTTGCATCGCTTATCACAGATTTTTATGATAAGCTCAAAAGTGTCTCAAGTGGATATGCGTCGATGAACTATGATTTCAAAGATTATCGAAAAGCAGATGTGGTAAAAATGGATATTATGATTGCCGAGGAAACAGTCGAAGCATTGTCACTCCTCGTATGGCGAGATCAAGCACATAGCGTTGGCAAAAAAATTGTAAACTCACTCAAAGACACCCTCCCCCGCCAACAATTTGTTATCAAAATACAAGCAACCATTGGAGGAAAAGTCATTGCCGGAGAAAAAATATCTGCGATGAGAAAAGATGTCACTGCAAAACTGTATGGTGGTGACGTCACGAGAAAACGAAAACTTCTTGAAAAACAAAAGAAAGGGAAAAAGAAAATGATGGAAATGGGAAAAGGAAAAGTGGATATTCCCACAGAAGCCTATCTCGCGGTACTCAAACGATAACTATCTATCTAATCTCATCAATATGAATATAAAACTATTTGTGACAGGAGGCACCTTTGACAAGGAGTATGACGAACTCACGGGAGAACTTGTGTTCCACGATACACATATCCAAGACATGCTTCAAAAAGGACGTTCAAAAGTAGACATCGATATACGGACACTGATGATGGTTGACAGTCTACACATTACACGTGAAGATAGACACCTCATTTTAGATCATTGTCAAAAAACTGACGCAGAAAAAATTCTTATCACACACGGGACAGACACGATGGTAGAGACAGCGCAACTCCTCGCATCACATATCACAGACAAAACAATTGTCCTCACGGGTGCCATGATTCCATATACCTTTGGGAGTTCTGATGGGCTGTTTAATCTTGGCAGTGCCCTTGCCTTCACACAGACTCTTGAGTACGGTGTCTATATTGCAATGAACGGACGATACTTCCAATGGTCAAATGTTCAAAAAAATAAAAAAACTGGAGTGTTTGAAGAATTGTAATTTATAATGACATACATATGCGACATAAACATCTGCGCGTTTCATGGATCATTATTTCAGTAATTGCTATACTAAGTATGATTTTTTTTTCTATATTACCAGCATTTTATAGTTGATACGCATGGCATCTTTTCAAAAATCACATGATGGACTCCATCCTCATCATATATATCAACTAGAAATTATCTTTCTTTTTTTCTTTGGATTTTTTCTTTTTTTTGCATACTTTCTTATTATCGACTACTATAGATTTGATATGGCAACCTATCAATGGTTTTTTGTTGCACCATGGACAGCCATCTATACACTGTGGTGTCTCAGACTGAGAACACACATTCCAACAAAAGAACGAATTTCACCACTCAAACGCCCTATCATCCACTGGATGCTTCTGGGTATTGCCATTATCATGTATCAACTTGAACCGGTGAACCTTACACGCTTTTATAGCATTGATATCACCTTTATCGTCTTCACTATCTTTTTGGCTGATTCATATTGGGATTTTATATAATATATGGAAAAACAATGGTCCGTTCTTGAGACTCCTCCACAATCATTTTTTGAAGAACATCCAGAACTGCCACCCATTGTGGCCACTTTGTTATTTCACAGAAAGTTGACACAACAAGAAGATATCGATATTTTCCTAGGTCCTGATTATAGTCGTGATGTGCATGATCCATATCTTTTTCAAGATATGGAAAAAGCAATTGCAAGAATGAAAATTGCTATAGAGAAAAACGAACGTATTACGGTGCATGGCGATTATGATGCAGATGGTGTATCTGGTGCCACGATTTTGACAACAATGTTTCGAACTGTTGGTTACACCAATACCGATGTCTATATTCCTCATCGTGAAACAGAAGGATATGGACTCAACATGAATACAGTCAAACACCTTCATGAACAAGGAACTACACTCATTATCACCTGCGATTGTGGTATCAGTAACACACCAGAAGTTGCCCTCGCAAATGAACTTGGTGTCGATGTGATTATCACTGATCATCACTCTATCCCTGCAATCCTTCCAGCCGCACACGCAATTATCCATCCAAAAATAGAAGGAGAACCGTATCCAGATAAAACACTTGCAGGTGGTGCTGTTGCGTTTAAAGTAGCACAAGCCATGTTCAAAGCCTATGCCGATGAACAAGAAGTGTTGCCAAATGGTGAACCACGCGAATCAGCAGAAAAATGGTTACTTGATATGGTTGCTATTGCAACGGTTGCAGATATGGTACCGATTCTCGGGGAATCACGCACACTCACAAAATATGGACTTATCGTGATGAATAAAGCAAAACGAATTGGTCTCAAAAAACTCCTTCTTGAAGCTGGGATCATGCACAATGATGGATCGCTCAAATATCCCATTACCGAAGAAACTATCGGATTTAGAATCGCACCGTGGATCAATGCTGCAGGACGCATGGACCACGCTAATGTTGCCTACAATCTGTTTGTCACACAAAGTCCAACAGAAGCAGTCGATCTGGCATTCAAACTCAATCAAAATAATATTGAACGACAAACCATTACAGAACTGTATGTAACCGAAGCAACAAAACAAGTAGAAATCGCTCAGATGGATGCCCCATTATTATTTGTCTTTCATGAAAGCTGGAATCCTGGTGTCGTGGGACTTGTTGCAAGTAGAATAAAAAGCCGTTATGACAAACCCGTGATAGCTATGACGAGTAATGGCGAAGGAATCATGGGATCAGGACGAAGTGTAGAAGGATTCAACATGATCGAAGCAATTCAATCGATGCCACACTTCTTTGATAAATTTGGTGGCCACCCTATGGCATGTGGCTTTACGCTCGCATCTCCAGATGTGAAGGATGCATTTCAACAAGCGCTGACAGACGTATTTGTAGAAAAAACCAATGGGATGGACGTGACACCAAAACTGCTGATTGATGCAGAAATAGATTTGGATACTGTGCATTGGGATCTGTACGATCTCCTCGAAAAATTTTCTCCATTTGGTCAGGCAAATCCAAAACCACTGTATCTTGCAAAAGATGTCACCATTTTTTCCATGCAATCAATTGGCAAAACAAAGGGTCACTTAAAAATGGTTCTCCAACATCATTCAAAAAAAATGCACAAAGCAATTGGCTGGGGGCTAGCTGACACAAACCGTGGCGACGGCAATGATTGGGGTCGTATGTTGAAAGCTGGTGACCATGTTGATATAGTATGTGAGATTGGCATCAATGAATGGAATGGCAATCGTGAATTGCAACTCACAATTACTGATATTAGGAAGGCTGAGAAAGCATCCTAAACCTTCTAAGCTTCTATATATGAAATTATTTCTCCACACTGACGGCGGATCTCGAAACAATCCAGGCCCTTCGGCATCAGGTATTGTGATCAAAGATGATACCGGAAAAATTCTTGCAGCATTCGGGGAATATCTTGGTATTCAAACAAATAATTTTGCAGAATATTCCGCAGTGATTTCAGCTCTTACAAAAGCAAAAGAACTGGGAGCAACAGAAATTGTTCTCATCGCTGACAGTAAACTCGTTGTAGAGCAACTCAACAGACGATGGAAAGTAAAACATCCAAATATCCAACCTCTTTTTTTAAAATGCTGGAATCTGATGCAACAGTTCAAAAAAGTAACAATCAAGCACACCCTTCGCGCAGGAAATAAAGAAGCAGATGCCGAGGTGAATAAAATACTTGATGCACGAAGGTAATATGAAAATTGCACTCTGCCACAGCATGCAATATGCTGAAAAAGCAAAAGAAGTACAAGAATGGTTTCGAGATCATGGTCATGAAGCATTCCCGTCTTCTTTTAATGAATTGTTTATTGGTCTGAATGATGAAGAAAAAGAAGCGTTGAAACTGAAACAAAAGTTTGAAGAAGATGCTATGAGAGAGCACTGGGATACAATACAAAAGGCTGATAAAGTGCTTATTCTCAATTACGACAAACACGGCATAGCAAATTATATTGGAGGAAATAGCTTTCTTGAAATGGGATTTGCGTACATTCTCAAAAAACCACTGTATCTCCTCAACCCAATTCCAAACATGCCGTATTACAAAACTGAGATTGAAGCGATGAAACCAATTGTGTTAAAGGGTGATTTAGAAAGAATATTTGACTAAAAAAATTCAAACACATATACTTGATATACTAAATTTTAGGAGGAACTATATGAACGAAGATCTTATGATAAAAAAACTCATCTCATTAGAAGAAAAAGTAGATAACCTTGAAAAAAACATGGGGAAAGTTGTGGTAAAAGTGAACAATCTTGACGTCATTACTGAATCGCTGGATGAAATAAAAGAGATGCTGACAAAAAAAGATATTGAACAAACTGCAACAATACACGCTCTGAAACGCCACGAGAAAAGAATAGAGATATTGGAAAAACATAACAATATTCAAACACACACAGCATAAAAAAATCGCCATATGGCGATTTTTTTATTACACTATATATTCTGAAATCTACAATTCATTTTTCAACTCCTCCACCAACTGTTTTCCTTTCTTACTCAGCTTCTTCGGAACCGAAACAGTGATCGTAATATATTGGTCACCTCTTCCACCACGATGCAATTTTGTCACACCAAGATTTTTCAATTTAAATTTTTGCCCTGGTTGCGTTCCTTCTGGAATAACAAGTTTTTTCTTTCCGTCGAGGGTATCGATCTCAATCTTGTCACCAAGTGCAGCTTGTGCGAATGAAATAGTAGCAGTCGTGTAAATATCAAACTCATGTCGTTCAAATCCAGACTTGGATCGAACATGAACCTGTACATACAAATCTCCTGCTTGTCCGCCAGCGCCAGCACTCTCCCCTTTTCCAGTCAATCGGATAACACCACCTGTATCGATGCCTCCAGGAATTTTTACTTTGTATGCTGATTCACTACGTACCATGCCTCCACCCCCACAATGCTTACAAGATTTTTCTGATTTCTTTCCAGCGCCATGACACGTTGGACATGTGGCAGCGGTTTGCATCGCTCCCAGAATAGTCTGTTGAACACGAATCACTTGTCCTCGTCCACCACATTCTGCACAAGATTTCACTTCACTCCCAGGCTCTGCACCAGAGCCACTACAGACATCACAATCATTTTGTTTTTGCAACGTAATATCTCGTTCCACACCAAAGGCTGCATCCTCGAAAGTTAGTTCTATATCGACTTGTATATCGTTTCCACGTCGCTGACGCCCACCGCTTCTTCCTCCACCGCCAAAGCCAAACATGTCGCCAAAGATATCACCAAAATCAAATTGCGCGCCACCACCCTGCTGAAATCCCCCACCACCACGCGCTGCACGCATGAAGTCTTCCCAACCAGCACCACCACCAAAACCACCTTGCTGTTGGAAATCAGCACCATATTGGTCGTACTGCTTGCGCTTTGTTTCATCTCCCACGACTTGATAGGCTTCGTTCACTTCTTTGAACTTTGCTTCGTCTCCACCGGGTTTGTCTGGATGATGTTTGTGTGCAAGTTTTCTAAATGCTTTTTTTATTTCGTCTTGGCTTGCCCCTTTTTCAACGCCAAGAATTTTGTAATAATCTTTGGACATGTTGTTACTTATTTAACCGGAAACCCATATACCGTATCAGGCTCGTCAGATTCCTTTATAACGCCAAACTTCTGTTCATACTTCTGCACATTCTCCTGCATCGCCCGAATCATTCGCTTCATGTGCCCAGGACTCATAATCACACGAGAATTCAGTGTTCCTTGTGGTGGAAATATATTCATAAAATCCACGACGAACTCTTCCTTTGTATGATTGATTTGTGCAACATTTGCATATCGTCCTTCGAGTACTTCATCCTTTGCTTTGATATGAATTTGTTTTTGCTTTTCGTCTGACATATACAACTATTTACTTGTCACCAAATTGGCGGAGTTAAACACAACACGGAATGCTTTGCAATAAATGATAACTGAATGATAATCATTCACATTCACATCACTCGGTACGACGTAATTTTGATTTCCTTTATTTCCTTTCAATGCACCAAGCTCGATATACTCTCCCAGATGCCCAGCTTTTTCTACATCACTACTTTTTGAGAGGACGACGCGGAGATCAGGCCCATTCAACACATCAAGATTTTCGAGACGTACAATGGTATCACTGCCTTGACCGAGACTAATAACTCGTACATCTCCAGTTCCTTCATGCGCAACGGTAACAAATGTACCTGTTGCAAGTTCTTTTGGATTTGCGACATCCATCATATCTTCTGACATTTCTTTGTCTTCCATCTGTGCCATTTCTTCCATAAATTGTTTCATCGTGTCTTCATCTGTGATCTGTTCATCAAGATTACTCCCCTCCTCCATACTTTCCTTAATTTTTGAAACTTTCTTTTGAAGATCCTCAGTCTTTGTTTGAGACAACTTTTCACCCGCCTTTTGCAATCCCTCACCAGCTTTGCTCATGACAAAATCAAGTGCAGACGCAACTTTTGGATCGAGTTCTTCATCGACTTTTTTATCAATAAACAGTGGTGATAAGAGCCACCAGCCGACGCCGAGGATTGCGATGAGAATGAGGAGTTTGATGAGCTTGAACATAGAGACAAGAGGTTATAAGTATGTCATCCTGAGTGAAACTCCGACGAAGGAGGAGTGTAGTTGAAGGATCTCGTCTAAACGTCGAGATCTCTCGACTCCCTCCGGTCGCTCGAGATGACGTGAATAATACTGTGATTATATCACACAAACACGAACCTCCGCTTGTATAGAGCATAGGTTACGTGTTCAATACTTACGCTTGTTTTTCTTCACCTTCACCATCTTCTACCACTTCTCCTTCTACAGCGCCTTCTTCTTTCTTTTCTTTAGTAGTTCCTTCTGCTGGAGCACCTGCAGACGCGGCAGCTTGTTCTTGTTGATACATTTTCATCCCAACAGCTTGCGCCGCCGTAGACAGTTCTTCTGATGCAGCTTTGATTGCTTCAATATCATCTTTTTCTTTTGCATCTTTTACTTTTGCGATAGCGTCATCAATTTTTTTCTTTTCTTCGTCTGTGACGTCTATCTTTTTTTCTGCTACATCTTTCATCATTTTCTCTGTGGTGTAAATCATGGTGTCGGCAGTATTTTTGATATCAATCATCTCACGTTTTTTCTTATCTTCTTCTGCATGTACTTCTGCATCTTTCTTCATCTTTTCAATTTCTTCTTCACTGAGTCCTGAAGATGCTTCGATACGGATAGATTGTTCTTTTCCAGTTCCTTTATCTTTTGCAGAAACATTGAGAATACCATTTGCATCGATATCAAACTTGACTTCAATCTGTGGCACGCCACGTGGTGCAGGTGGAATCCCGTCGAGCATGAAACGTCCGAGAGATTTATTGTCTACTGCCATTTCACGTTCACCCTGGAGCACATGAATTTCTACACTCGGCTGATTGTCTGCTGCGGTAGAAAATACTTGTGATTTGCTGGTAGGAATGGTGGTATTTCGTTCGATCAATTTTGTAGACACGCTTCCCATGGTTTCGATACCAAATGAAAGTGGTGTCACATCAAGAAGAAGAATATCTTTTCCAAGATCTCCCTGAAGCTGTCCACCCTGAATAGCAGCACCCATTGCAACTACTTCGTCTGGATTCACGGTCACATTTCCTTTCTTGCCAAAAAACTCTTCTACCTTTTGCTGTACAAGTGGCATACGAGTCATACCACCGACAAGCACGATTTCTTTAATATCATTTTTTGAGAGTTTTGCATCGTCGAGTGCTTTCTTTACAGGAACCATGGTTTTTTCTACCAGCTCCATAGTAATTTCTTCCAGCTTCGCGCGAGTGAACTTCATGTTCAAATGCTTTGGACCGTCAGATCCCTGTGTGATAAATGGTTCGTTGATTTCTGTTTCGGTTGTGCTAGAAAGCTCAATTTTTGCTTTTTCCGCAGCATCCTTTACACGTTGCTTTGACAATGGATCTTTTGAAAGATCAATTCCTTCTGTCTTGTTGAACTCTTCAATAATCCATTCAATAATAGCTTTATCAAAGTCGTCTCCACCAAGGTGCGTATCACCATTTGTCGCAAGTACTTCTACTGTCGCAGCATCGGTCTCAGCATCATGAGAAATATCGAGAATAGAAACATCAAATGTTCCACCACCAAGATCATATACTGCAATTTTTTGTTCACCTTTTTTATCAAACCCGTAGGCAAATGCAGCCGCAGTCGGTTCGTTGATCACACGGCTTACCGTCACACCCGCAATCGTTCCTGCGTCTTTTGTAGCTTGTCGCTGAGCATCGTCAAAGTATGCTGGCACAGTGACTACGATTTCACTGATATCATCGCCGATTTTTTCTTTTGCGTCTGCGATAAGCTTTTGTAAAATCATCGCGCTGACTTCCTGTGGGGTGTAATCCTTATCCCCCATTTTTACCTTCGCACGTTCACCATCTTTTACAATAGTATATGGTACATGTTTTTTTACTTGCTCAACTTCTGGATCCTCAAATCGGCGACCAATGAGACGCTTGATAGAATACAGTGTTCCACCTGGATTTGTTACTGCCTGGCGCTTTGCAAGCTGTCCGACAAGACGCTCTCCAGTCTTACTGATTGCGACAATAGATGGTGTCGTACGATTTCCCTCTTTATTTTCGAGAACCTTTGGCTGACCACCTTCGATGATAGCCATACATGAGTTCGTTGTTCCAAGGTCGATTCCTAGTATTTTTGACATATATGTTTAGTTATTAAGTAATTTGTTAATGTGTAAGATTGTTTATTCTTCAGAGGAAATTTGATTTTTCATTTTTTCTTTTTGTAACTCTTCTTGAACAAGTCTCATAACTTTTTGTCTTTCTATTGATCTTTCTAAAACATCTATTCTCAATAATTTGTCGACATCCTCTTCTTTCAAATTTCTTTCATCCATTTCATGTTTAAGACGTTTTTCTAATCCTTTGTAAGTTTTTGATTTTTTATCCCATCCTCCATGATCATGCGTAAGCTGTCCTAATTCTTCAACTGATAAACCCAGAGCATTCAATCGATCAATCATTGAAATAGCGGCCGTTAATTTATCTTCACTTATTTTGTAGCCATGCTTTCGTGTTTTCGTGTACCGTGCCCCCTCGATCCTATCAAAAACATCATCAGGTGAATGAGTCTCAGGTGGTTTATCCGATTGCCTTCTTGCTTGAACTTCTCCTAACTCTATCGGTTTTCCTCGATAGAATGTTTGGTAGTAAGGCAATACACGTTCTTTTATATATGCAAACATTCCATTTGGTTGTAAAGATTTTCCAGCATTTACACTTTGATATGTATGGATTATTTCATGTCCAAATATTCTAAAAGATAATGGGAAACGTCCTTCTATAGCAAGAGATTCAAGAATTTGAGCAGGAGTGGGAATTTCTTCTTTTATGCCAACTTCATCTCTCAAATCAAATGCGTGCCCCTTCGTTTTCATATTTTTTTTTCCCCACTGTACAGTAATTGGCCTGTCTGTAAATGGTGTGTCCAAATTGGCATCAATTAAATCTTGAACTACGCCACTTTCAACCCAATCGTGCAAATAGTTTGTCTGTGAAAGTACGTGTTCAAGTATATCTCGCATTACTCCAAAAGAATTTCCTCCTTCTTCTATTTCTCCAATAATATGATTAATTTCATCATCATTTAAAAGAGAAGAATTTTGTGCCATTTTTTCTTTTAATTCTTCCAAAGAAATAAGTCTCTGATTTAAATACTCAGTTTGATCTTTTTCTCCGGAACCTTGTTTTACCTCTAAAATATGCAAGGTTTCATGAGTTTTTGGTATAGGATATTCTAATTCTGACATAAGTTTCTGTATAGAACACAGATTTCCAGAATCACCTGGATGATCCAAGATATACATCCTGGTCAATCATGGAAATCCTGGTGATCAGTGTTCTATTCAATTTGATTCTCCCCCTATCAGGGGAGGAATTTTTTATTCTTTTCCTTTCTTCTTCACCTCAATCGCAATCTTCTTTCCTTCTTTCTTCTCCCCTGCTTTTGGACAGGTAATCTTGAGAACTCCATCTCCAAACTCTGCCGTCACTTTGTCCTCGAGGACAGCAACTGGCAATGGCACTTGGCGGAAGAAAGAACCACTGCGAACTTCTTTTCTATAATAATTTTTTTCTTCTACTTCTCGTTCTTTTTGTGTCTCTCCCTGAATAGTAATCATCCCATCCTGCACGCGAACCTCGACATCTTCCGGACGAACACCAGCAAGTGTTGTCTCGGCCACGACAGCATCTTTTGTTTCATACACATCCATGGCAGGGACGAATCCCTTTGCAGGGAGGTTTGTCCCGGAGAGTGCTGGAAGCTGATTCATCATATCTTCCATCTCTCGAAATGGATCCCAGTTTGGTGACCAACGTATAAGTGACATACGATATATGAATTAAGAATGAATATCCACGTCATCTCGAGCGACCGCAGGGAGTCGAGAGATCTCGATGCTAAAACGAGATTCCTCGATTCCGCTGCGCTCCACTCGGAATGACGTTTGTTTTATTATTTTTTATTTACAACAACCCTCGCAACTTTCAAAACTTTCTCCCCTTTTTTATACCCTGCATCTACTTCTCTCAAAATCACACCATCATCATACTCATCACTCAATTCCTCGCTGACAGATTCATGGAGACTTGGGTCAAATACTTTTCCTACCGTTTCCAGTTCTTCGATACCATGCTGTTTCAAAATATCTCCAAACTGTTTCATAATGTAGCCAATCCCCTGTTTCCAACTTTCCCATTGTTTGTCAGATCCTTCAATCGTGACAGAAAATGCTTTTTTGAAATTGTCGTACACGGGAATAAATTCTTCGAGAATCTGCCATTCACTCATCGTTGCCCATTCTCCACGCTTTGCAGATGTTTCTTTTTGTAAATTTGCATAGTCTGCTTGCGCGCGAAGCCATTGATCTTTGTAATCAACATTCTCTTCTTTTACTTCTCGATCCATCTGTTCGAGTGACAACCGTGTGAGAGGACCAAGATCATCTCGTTTCAATGCCTCTTCCTTTGTCAGCCAAAGTGCTTCAGTAAATTCATCATTAAATTTTAAATCTGGACGTCCTTCAACGCGATGCAAAAAATCAAATGAGATAAAATGTTTTTTCTTATAATACAATTCAGAATCAACAATTTCAGAATAACCAATATATTCCAGAGCGTCAGCATCAAGATCAACTTCTTCCTTCAATTCTCGAAGAGCAGCCTCTTCAACATCTTCACCGTATTCAACATGTCCGCCAACACATTCCAATAAATCACTCCACTTTGGCATGCGTCCAAACCAAATCTCACCTTTTTCATTTTGAATAAAAATACCTGTGACGACTGAAATATCTCGAGAAGGTTTTTGTGTTGTGTTATCTGTGTTATGTGTCATGTTATTTCGTACTATGAATATATTTGAGAAGTGCGACTGCTTTTGCATAGTCCATGCGCATCGGGGCGAGCACGGTAAAGAGTGTATCGCCAACACGCGTCCCGACAAGTCCACAGGAACTTCCGAATGGATTGCCTGCACCTATCAGCACCTCTGTCTCCCCTTCGGGAATCAACGTATACATCTCACCAAGTCGCTCTTCACAATGATCAAATATTTTTGAAATGTGAACAGTATATGCTGAGTCTCGAAATTCTGGCTGTGCAAACAAGTGTGAAATTCCAGTGTAATACACAGATGTCTCACTAAATGCTACGATAATGGAACACGAAAGATGTTCTGCCGCAAACTTCGCAACCTGCTTTACCTTGTCTCGTGCATCACTCCCTGCTGCGACTGCATCGTCGATAGATTTCTGAATCTTCTTCCCAACCTCGCCAACATCCATAATCGTATCCACATAGTACTGATAGCCCTTTTCTGTCGGAATACGCCCTGCTGACGTGTGTGGATGGGTCAGATAGCCTTCTACTTCGAGGTCTCGCATCTCATTACGGACCGTAGCGGCACTGACATCAAAATCCCCTTTTTTCGTCACAAAAGCAGACCCAACAGGTTCTGCTGTAGCAATATATTCTTCTATGACGAATTTGAGGAGGGCTTGTTTTCGGGCATCCATAAAACTCTTTTTACATTCGAATTTCGAATATTTACGAATGTACGAATTACGAATGATCTACAAATACAAATTATCACTCAGTTATAGTGAGTGATAATATAGCACTCCTTTGGGGAGAGTGTCAACAGGGGGAGTTATCCACACAGGTCTCCATGTCGGCTTCGCCTCCACTGCGCCCTGCAGGCTCGTCCTTCTTTATGCTGGTTGGTTGCGCCGTGCAGGCTGGTATTTGGTAATGCAGCGCAACCCCACCTAAATCCTCCCCTTATCTGGGGAGGACTTTTCTTACAAACCAGCATGGCAGCACGTCCCTCCTGCCCTTTTTAAGGGAAGCATGCCTGCCGGCGAGGCAGGGAGAACAGGAGGTAGTGTTGCGCGCCACCTCAAAACTTTGCCAAACAAAAAACAGCCTATATACTAAGCTGCTTTAAACTGTCCCCGATGTCGGTACGACAGTCGGGGGCTCCTTGATGAACGACGGCACCGCGGTGTGCTGGCGTCACGCAGTGTACTCCACAGCTGCCTGCTCCGCCCAGGCTATCATGTCCTCAAAGCCAGAAGAACGTCTGTAGCGGTAGTTGGTGACCTTTTTCTCTCTGAGCAGATTAGCAATCTGCATGCACATCAACTTCCATTTGTCCTGCAAACGAACCTCTAGATAGTGGGACTCTTGAGAAGTCCGTTTACGAAAGAAATCCGCGAGCTCGTTCAAGTCCTCTGCGAGAGTCACAGACAACCCCGGATGAAATCTGAGCACGATGGCGGCATACTCAGGAGCCAGGTCGATCGACTCGTAGCCTGGAACTGATAGAGTAGCCCTTTCGAACCCCTCGAAAAGAACCTTCAGATCGCGACGACTTTTATCGCTCATTTCGCTTCTCCTTTAGCAAAGACAGCATCGTTCCTTTTCATATCATCAAAAAATACACAAAAAGTCAAATACAAAAAAACGCACGATCCACATCGTACGTTTTTGATTGGTAACTTTAGAAACCTTGCCTACCTCAACAACCTTACAAACCTTATTTTTCTGCTGTCCTACTAAACTCCTGCACACTCGCAATCTCACTCAGCAAGACATTTTCTACATAAATACCTCGTGAGTAGAAAATACGTTCAAGTTCATTTTTCAATTCTGTTTCTACTGCGTCTCGCTTTGCCCCAACAATAGCATCCATTTGGAATCGACTTGCCACCATGCGAATACGACTGCGGACAGTCGGACGAATAATTTTTGCAATAAAATCTTCTCCAATAGTCTGCCAGATTGCAGGAATCTGATGAACATCCAGACGAAGCAAAATTGTTCCTTCTACCCCGATACGCTTACCATCTTCTGATACAGCTGCAATTGGGATGTCTCCCATAGCGAGTTCATTGTCTGGGTTGAATTCTCGTGAAATGCTGTATTCCAGTGTTTGGGTATTAAAAAGCTTTGCCTTTTGCCAAAATGGAATTTTGAAATGAAGCCCTGGTGTCAACACCTTCTTCAGAACACCACGACCGAGGTCGTAGACACAGGCAACGTATCCTGGTGGAACATAAATAAAAAAGCCCTTCAGGACGTCTTCCATCACGAAGGAATACATGAGTTTGTCGAGTGATTCTGCCATAGGATTATAGTAAAACTACAAGAATATACTACCACAAAAGAGATATGTTGTAAATGACACAAAAATTACTTCTTCTTTTCTACGGGCGCTAGATCAGGCTTCTTTTTGAGTGCAAAAAAGGGATGGACGATCACATGGACAACGAGCGAAAACGATAGAGAGGTCAGGACGAAGATAGATTTTACCATCGGCAGAACCCATAGGAAGAAAAAGACACCTAGCGGAAAAAATATAAAGTAAAACATGTCGCCTCTTCGCAGATTGTGCTTTCGACGAAACTCTATATATATCTCTACCAACAGCCAGACACCAACGATACCAGACCAAAAAATATCATGTCGCGCCTTGAGATCAAACCCATAAAACATACGATTGATCTCTCCTGGAAAATCAACAAACGGATAGAGTGTCTTGAGCATGCGAACCCCTGTGATCCCGTTGATAAACACCTGGTACAACAAAATAAACACAATAGCCTGGATAACAAGACTCGATGCTTTTGCCCATGGCTGTACATGTCGTTGCTTCAATCGTTTTCGGATCTCTTGTTTTTGTTGTACTTTGTCATAATGAAATTCTTTGGCAAGCTTCAAGATCTCAGCTTCCACTTCTTCATTCTTTGCAGTGTTACGCTCACTAATGATCGTCAATGGCAAAATAAGCACACGCAGTGCAACCGTTAGATAGACAACAGCCCAGCCCATGTTTCCATGAGCCCAATTGTTATAAATCCAAATCAGGAAATTAAAAACGGGTTCGTAAAAGTAGAGTGTCCAAAAATCTGTAAACATAGTAATACAAGTATACTATAAGCCACGAGTAATAAGCAATAAAGAAAAAGTAACGAGTAGACAAGTCACAAGTTTACAAGGAGATTACTTGCTACTTGTATACGTATTACTTGATTACTTTTTCCCATTCTTCAGCCTCTGACAAATATGTTTCACGAATCGTTTCAAAATACGTCCGCACCGCATCGTGATCATTTTCTACATCACCATCGAGAATCGCACGCTCAAGTTCTTTTTTCATCTTCCCTACGGTTGGACCAGGTTTCAACCCACACAGTTCCATGATTTCTTCTCCACGTACTGGCGACTGAAATGCACGAAGCTTATCTTTTTCCATGACTTCGGCAATGCGTGTTTCTAAATAATCATAATTTTTCAATCGATGCACTTTTTTCTTTTGATTCCCAGTGGTGATATCTGCCCTGCACAACATAAGCAACTCACTCAGGTCATCTTTGAGATTTACAATCAACCGACGCACGGGTGTGTCTGTGACCCCGTCATCCATGAGGGCAATTGGCTGTAGATGCCATCGCACCAGTTTTGCAACATAGCGAATATCACGGGTACTCATTTTAAGCCGTTTTCCAATCGTATGCACCATTTTCTTTCCCAAATGTTCGTGCATATCAAAGGTCCATCCACGTCCTTTTACAAACTGTTTTGTCTCAGGTTTTGCAATATCATGAAGCAAACCAGCAAAACGAAGCAATGGCTTATCAGACTGTTCTGCAATATTATCTACAACCGCAAACGTATGAGACAAATTATCTTTATGAGAATATCCTTGTATTTCCTCTACGCCAGCAAGATCTGGCACTTCTGGCATAAACTGGTCAAACAATTCTGACTTGTACAATGCCCATAATCCAATCGAGGGTTTTGCAGTTGCAAGCAATTTCATGAGCTCTTCTTGAATACGTTCCGCAGAAACAATAGACAATCGTGGTGCATATTTTTTCATTGCCAGATAGGTTTTCTTTTCTATTTCAAAAATAAGCTGTGCAGAAAAACGAGCAGCACGCATCATACGGAGCGGATCTTCAGAAAATGTTTCTCCTGGCTCGAGTGGGGTTCGGAGCAGTCGATCTTTTATATCCTGCTTGCCCTGATACGGATCCACAATATCACCGAGTGTACCGTTATGAAGAATTTCCTGTGCCATTGCATTGACGGTAAAATCACGTCGTGACAAATCTTCCTCGAGTGTTGCAGGAACCACTACAGGTTTTCTCGAATCACTGCGATACGCTTCTTTTCGTGCACCAGCAAATTCCACTTCAAGGAGTGTCCGATATTGTTTTTCTTGTTCACCATTCTCTGCAACGCTATTCGTTGTTTCAAGAAACACATAGCGAGCTGTATCAAAATCTGGAAACTCTATCAGTCTCCCCTCTTCTTCTGAAAACTGTGCTGCAAATTGCTTGGCAAATTCAAGTCCACTGCCGAGGACAACAACATCAAGATCTTTTTTGAAATCTCGCTCGAGAAGCTGATCACGTACAAAGCCACCGACAACATACACATCTATGCCGGTCTTTTTACTCAGCGTTCCAATTGACTTGAATGCCTGCTGTATATTCATATATGGACTCGACCTTAGCAGAAAAATGGAAAAAAATCAACCCTTAGACAAGGAAAAAAAGAATAGCAATACCAATCACAATTCTATACACAACAAACGGCATGAAGCTCCATTTTTGAATAATTTTGAGCAATCCCCAAATCGCGAGATATCCACTGATCGCAGACGCAAAAAATCCAATTACAAGAGGAAGTGCAGCAACAGCATCGCCACCAGTTTTGATAAGTTCAAAAATTTTCATCGCCCCAGCAATCGCAATCACAGGAACGCTCATAAGAAAAGAAAATTCTGCCGCATCTTTTTTTGACAGCTTTGCAAATAATCCTGTGGTCATCGTAATACCAGAACGAGATGTACCAGGAATCAGTGCCAACGCCTGCGCGCACCCAATCAACAACGCTTTCTTCCACGTAATGACGGACGTCGCATTTTGTTGTCGACGATTGTATCTGTCTGCAACACCGAGCAATATCCCCCACCCAATAAGTCCCCATGCGACCACCAGTGTCGATCGAATTTCTATCTGAAGAACTTCACTCATGACAAATCCAACCGCAAGAGCTGGCAAAATGGACAAGGCAATCATCCACCCAAACATACGTTCTTGTTTTGCCACGGTTTTCAATGCATCCGTTGTCTCGCGAACAAAAAATGCTCGAAGCACGCGAAAAATCTTCTCACGAAAATACACCACCACCGCAACAAGCGTCCCAAGATGGACAATAACATCAAACGTCAACCCCTGATCCACCCATCCAAAGATGTGTGGCACAAAAATAAGATGACCAGACGAAGACACCGGAAGAAATTCGGTAAGGCCCTGAATCAGACCAAGGGTCAGTGCATGAAGAATGTTCATAGATACAAAAAAATGAATGGTCTGAGTATACCAAAAAAAAGCCTTGTGGGCTATTATACAAAAAAGCACACCCGAAGGTGTGCTTTTCATGAACTATTTCATTATTGCCCAAGTTTCGCTTTCAACGCCTCCACCTTATTCACCTGCTCCCAAGGGAACTCATCACGTCCAAAATGCCCATATGCAGCCGTAGCGCGGTATATAGGACGCTTTAAATCCAACTCCGCAATAATACCTGCAGGCGTCAGATCAAACACATCTCGCACAGCCACTTCGAGCTGTTCATTACTGACCGTACCAGTACCAAACGAATCTACAAGGACACTCACAGGCTCTGGGTAGCCAATAGCATAGGAAAGCTGTACTTCACACCTGTCAGCAAGCCCAGCAGCAACAATATTCTTTGCGACATAGCGAGCCATGTAGGCACCTGATCGATCTTGTTTGTTTGGTACTTTTCCAGAAAACGCTCCCCCACCATGCCGTCCCATACCACCGTAGGTGTCAACAATAATTTTTCTTCCAGTAAGACCAGTGTCACCATGTGGCCCACCAATCACAAACTTTCCAGTTTCATTGATATAAAATTTCGTCTTATCGTCGATATAATCACCACAAACAGGTTTGATAACATATTCTTTAATATCTTCACGAAGTTTTGCCAAATCCATATCATCGTGCTGTGCAGCCACAACAACAGCATCCACTCGTTTTGGTTTACCATCTTCGTATTCCACCGTCACCTGACTTTTTCCATCTGGTCGAAGATACGAGAGAGTTTTATTTTTTCTGACTTCCGCAAGCTTTCTCGTCAATCCATGCGCGAGCATGATTGGGAGTGGCATGAGTTCTGGTGTCTCGGTACACGCAAAACCAAACATCATTCCCTGATCGCCTGCGCCTTGCGCTTTGTGAGGATGACCTTCAGTTTCTTTTTCACCCATGGCGATCTCTGGACTTTGTTCGTCTACGGCAACCATCACGCCACAGCTCTTCGCATCGATACCATAGGCGTCATCAGTGTACCCGATATCGGTAAGAACCTGACGAACCACGCCAGGGATATCCACATACGTTGTAGTGGTAATTTCTCCCCCAACAACGACAAGACCGGTCGTGGTAAAAACTTCACAACAACAGGCTCCATTTGGATCGTCTTTCAAGACAGCGTCAAGGACGGCATCTGAAATCTGATCACAAATCTTATCAGGATGTCCTTCGGTCACGGACTCTGACGTAAAAAAATGTTTTTCTGCCATAGCAAAAAAAATAGCTAGGCTTGGAAGAAGATGGACCCCGATCATATCGGGATGCGTGCCAATTGACAACGCGGACATTGTTGAAGAGTAATCCCGACACAGTCGGGATACGACCCACCAACAACGTGCACCATACATTCATTCCAAGGGTGAATGAATACATCTATATTACTCAAAAATCTTGTATTTGTCAATAAAAAAAACGTCCTCTTGTTGAGAACGTTCTCTCTGTGGGCCGAGCAGGATTCGAACCTGCGAAGGCAAAGCCAGTGGATTTACAGTCCACCCCAGTTGACCGCTTTGGTATCGACCCATGTATCTATTGTTCCTGAGCCAACTCGGGGACTCGAACCCCGGACCGATGGTTTACAAAACCATTGCTCTACCAGCTGAGCTAAGTTGGCGTGTATATAATGACCTTCGGTCATCACGTGGTAAGCAGAAATAAAGAAAAATATATACTGCTTGCCACGTGGCGAACGAAGTGAGTTTTACGTGGAGCTACGTTGGCATGATTATTCCTTTTCCACCATATCTGCGATCCGATCCCGAAATACGTCGAGACGACTGTATTCTGGGTCAATCATACGGATGGCTTGTGAGGCTTCTTCTGCACGACTTTTGTCTGCGACCATTATACTGATTTCTGTGAGCATGTCAAGATATGGAAGATGCTTGGGCAATATATCGACTGCCTGAGAAATCGCCTCATACGCTGACTGGGGTTCAGAAACCTTCAAAAAGAGTTCTGCCAACATCTCAAAAAAAGAAGGATTGGTATCATCAATCAAAACCGCTTGCTCATAATACTGAATTGCCTTGGTCCATTCTTCTCGTCTTGCTGCAAGATTTGCAAGCTTTTCAATCCCACTGATCTGTTGTGGTGCAAGTTTGTGAGCAAATACATATGTTTCTTCTGCTTCAGCAAGTTGTTCTTGACTCAGATACACATCACCAAGACCTTCGTATGCACGAGCATCTTTTTTATCTTTTTCAATAGCACGGATAAACGAAGCTTCCGCTGTTTGTGGATTTCCTTGTTCTAGTGCACGTGCTCCTTTTTTGAGAATATCATCTATTGTTTCTTCTTTTTGGGTATGCTCTACTGGCTGAAATACACGCGCAGGTGTCGGCACGTCAACATTCGAAGCTTCCTGCTTACGTGACGTACGAGAAAACGATGTATGATATTTTTTTTCCTGTACATCATCTTTGAGTGCTTTGACATATTTGCGAAAAGACGTTTGGGTATTCTTCCATGCCATACCCATAGGCGCAAGACTCTTTCGCAAACGGACTTGCTGTTCTTTTGAGCGCTGACTTGCCTTTCGCGAAAAAATCTCTTTCTTTTTTTGTTTCTCTTTTCGCTCTGGTATGGAATCAAGATCAAGAATAGTAAGCTCAGGATATTTCCTAGCCACGATGACCACGATGACACCAAGAGACAATAAAATGAGAAAAAGAGGAAGAATGCTAAACATAGGTTATGCTGATAAAACAGCATTCAGAAGTGAATGAACATGTTCATATTCAGCAGATGCACTCCCTACGAGGAAGCCATCAATGCTCTCATGCGGAAGATAGGATACCACATTTTCATGATTGACACTACCCCCATACAACACAGGAATTGTTCGAACCGAATATGTGTTCAATTCATCTTTGATAAAATCATGGATCTCCGCTGCCTGAAGATGATCACACGCATCCCCTGTCCCAATGGCCCACACAGGTTCATAGGCAACAAAAAATTCTACATCTTTGGAAATACCATCCAAGACACTCATCAGTTGTTTTTTGAGTCGATATTCACGCTTCCCTGCATCAAGATCTTCTTTTGTTTCTCCAATACAGAGTATCGGAATAATGCCCGCATCAAGACACGCATCAAACTTTTTCTTCACGTCTTCATTTGTTTCTCCAAAAATATGTCGTCGTTCTGAATGTCCAACGAGCGCGTGCGTAGCACCAGCTTCTCGAAACATAAGGGCCGATACTGCACCGGTGTAGGCACCCTTGGGTGTCCATGCAACATTTTGAGCGCCAACAAACACAGAAGACCCTCGATACAATTTTTCAACTTCGGTAAAGGCCAGTGTTGAAGGAAATAATCCAAGCTGAATCTTTTCTGTATGAGATGACACCTCTGCAAGTTGATTTGCCAATATCATCGACTCAGAAAAATTTAGATACATTTTCCAATTTGCGAAAAGATATGTCATAGGATGAGAGTTTTAGAGAATTAGAAAGATGTCATTACTTTTTAAGAAGGTCATAATCCACTTCTATGTCTGCAAGTTTTCCTTTGAACCAATCTTTTGCGTCATTGAGTGATGCATTGTGCAACTGGGGTCCGAGCAATTCCAAAAACATATCCAAAACTTCCTCCGCAGCAATCACCCCGATCTCTTCATCCCGTTCCTCAGCAAAAAACGTCATGATCTTATCAATAGCGTACTGTCGTTCTTCTCTCGTTATGAGATCCCAAGGCTTTGCTTTTTGATTCATAGATACATGCTAAAACTGCACATCCCCGGTCTCCACATCCCCAATAATAGCAATGCGAACCTTTTTCCAATCAAATACTTTTTTAGCAACCTGTTGAATTTGTTCAGCGGTGACAGCATCTACCTTGGCAAGTTTTTCCTCTGGTGTACGAATTTCTTTCGCAAACAATGCTTGCTTTGCATACCAGCTTGCCACCGTACTAGAATCTTCGAGAGACAATTCCATCGCACCACGGAGATGTGTTTTTGCATCAGCGAGTTCCCGCGCACTCACATGTTTTGACATCATTTTTTCCAATTCTTTTTTAACAAGAGCAATCGTTTTATTGATATTTTTTGGTTCCACGCCTGCACGCACATATCCGTACCCTGCATCACGATATTGTTCTGCTGCCGCTCGAACAGTATAGGCAAGCCCTCGTTTTTCGCGAATTTCTGTAAACAATCGTGAACTCATAGAACCACCCAAAATGGTCATCAGCACCCCAAGCACGATATTTTGTTCATCGCCAAACTTGAATGCAGGAAATCCAAGCATCAGTTGTGCTTGATCTGTTTGTTTGTGTTCTACACGAATACGTTTTGAAGCTGCACCTGATCCAAGTGTTGCAGGATCAAAGGTTCTCTTTGGCGTGCCACTATTTTTTTGTACACCATACATACTTTTTATCCACGCACGGACTTCTTCACCAATGTTTCCTGCGAGGAAAATATGCATGTTGTTTGGTCCATAAAACGTGTCACGAAATTTCAACACATCAGTTCGTTTGTACTTCATGACATGCTCTGGCGTTCCACCAATATCTCGTCCGAGTGCACATCCATCATAGAAGAGTTCTTCAAACACGTTTTCGATATTCATGATCGGATTATCTTTGTACATACGCAATTCTTCACAGACGGGCCCTTTTTCCTTCTCCATTTCTTTTGCATCAAAGACAGAATTGAACAGCATGTCCGAGAGAATATCAAGCGCGGTCTTTGTATACGCAGCACCTGCCTTGATGTAATACCCTGTATATTCTTTGCTTGTGAATGCATTGTATTCTGCACCAAGTCGGTCTATTTCGCGTGTCAAAATCTGTGCACTTTTTCGTTTTTTTGTTCCCTTGAACATCATGTGTTCGATATAGTGTGATACGCCAGAAAGTTTTTCTGATTCATATCGAGACCCAACCGGATACATGATCAGGGTTGTTGTGGATAGTGCGTTTTCTTGCGGAAGCAAGTACACGCGTGCTTTATTTGGAAGAGTATATTGTTCCAGCATAGATTAAGCGTTTGCAGGTGTTTGTTTTTTTTCTTTTTTCTTGAAGAAATAAAACACAACAGCTGCTGCGATAATGACTGATACGACGAGTGCTACCACATTGTGAAAAATCATACTCACGAGGATCGTCACAACAGACAAGACAAAAGAGATAAGACCAGTTGCGAGACTCACCGCACCACGACTGAGTGATCCAAGGAATGGAAGCACATCAAGAAGAACGGAAAGTGGCGCAAGGACCATACCAAGACCAATCCACATCATGAGAAAACCAACCAGACGCCAAATCCACAATGAACGTGAATGTTCTTGTTGCATAGCAACAACTGATTCTTCAAATCCTGTCATGCGTGCTTCGTACAATGTCTGACCATCTTTATTTACAAATGGAGAAATCTTGTCACTATCAAGCTTTCCAAACGCTGTCACTGTGTTGCCAGACGGAATCACATTGTAAGAAATACGAACATCTCCAACAATAGGATCATCCATAGAAAATCCTCCGACATAGATATATTTTCCACTGACAATTTCTCCATCTGCAGGCAACGTGACCGTATCAGCAGTCAACGCAAGGGCTTCTGACCCTGGCATACTAAACCGATTTGGATCGACGCTATACACACCAACCTTTGCCGTTGGTGCAGTATTTGCTACACTTTCGTACTTTTTACTTGGATTGATGTGTCCTTCTTTTACTTTAAAATTTGATGAATTTGGCACACTGTCTACCCATTTTTTTGTATACGTATACGTCGTCTTGGTTTCTTGTGAACCACCAAGTTTTGTTTCTGTTGTACTGTTGCTTTCTTCTACCCACGCATACATTTCTACTGTTCGACGAACACTGAGATAACTTCCAGATTTCAAAAATTGTCCGTCACTGATCTTGTCGTCAGTTGTCAGTGGCCCTGACGCTGCCACCAGTTGTCCTTTTGGTGCATTTTGTTGGAGGACCGTTGCATCCATTGGGACGGCGGCTTTTGCAGTTTCAGAAATACCAACACGACCTTCGTTCCAAAAAAGGACAGCAAAGGAAGCAAAGAACAGCAAAATCCCAAAAAAGATTCCACCAATTGATCCGCCAAGGCGAGAGCCCCAGTTTTTTTTTGTTACTTCGGTATATTGGTCGGGCATAGAATGAATTCTTAATTAACAATTTTAAATGAAAAATAAAATGCTTAATTCTCCAATTTTCTTTTTGTTTCCGTTTGTTTGGACTTACTAATAATGGTAGAAAATATGAGATTCAATTCATGTGCTTCCTTCCAAAGTGTTCTCGCATCATGTACATAGTGTGGACACGCTTTACCAATCATGCGAAGAAAGTGTTTTGTTTCTTTTATTTCTTTATTCGCAATCGCCATCTTATGAATAAAGTCTTTATTGCTTTCAGCTCCATCTGCCTCACAGTAGTTCGCTCCGACAGCAGTTCCTGCGGCGACAAGTTGTGGAATGAGTCGTTGCGTGACCGCATCTTTTTCTATCTTTCGAGAGAACCCAATAATACTTTCACCAAAATTCGCAGTTCTTTCTTCTAAATCAAATTTTCTAGCCCCCTCCTTATTCATAATATTGGTAATTTTATTTTAAATTATGAATTTGAAATTTGAAATTTGAAATTTTTATCGTGCGAATTTCGCATCTACCCACGCTTTCAACTCATCAATAGCCACCCGTTCCTGCTCCATCGTATCTCGATCACGAACAGTGACTTTGTGGTCTTCGAGTGAATCGAAGTCGACGGTCACACAATACGGTGTCCCAATTTCATCCTGTCGTCGGTAGCGTTTCCCAATACTTCCTGTTTCATCGTACTGTGTCTGATAAGTATACCAGAGTTTTGATTGAATTTCTTGTGACAGTTTTTGGAGTGGTTCTTTCTTTGATAATGGAAAAATGGCAACTTTGATAGGTGCCAAATCTTTGTGCAATCTCAAAACGACTTCTTTTTCTCGTTTTGCATCATCTTCTCCACTACGAGTATCGACTTCTTCATACGCATCGATCAGGAATGCAAGCGTTGCCCGATCTGCTCCATCTGATGTTTCTATAATATGTGGAATATATCGTTCGTTTTTTTCTTGATCAAAATATTCGAGTTTTTGTCCAGAAAATTCTTGATGTCGTGACAAATCCCAATTGCCTCGATGATGCACACCAGCGAGTTCTTTGAATCCCATGCCTGGATACTTGTATTCCACGTCAAAAGCAGCTTGCGCATAATGTGCAAGTTCGTCTTTTTCGTGTTCTCGCATCTGAAGATTTTCTTTCTTCATTCCAAGATTGATATACCAATCGTATTTTTCTTTTTTCCACTTCTTGAACCATTCCATACTTTCGTCTGGATGCACGAAGTATTGTTGTTCCATTTGTTCAAATTCTCGTGTGCGATAGGTAAAGTGTCCTGGTGTAATTTCATTTCGAAATGCTTTCCCAACTTGTGCAATACCAAACGGAATCTTCTTTCGCATAGATCCTTGCACATTCAAAAAATTCACATAGATACCTTGTGCTGTTTCTGGACGCAAAAAAATATCACTTCCCTCTCCTTCTATCACACCCTTTTGTGTTTTGAACATGAGGTTGAACTTGCGAACATCGGTCAAGTCTCCCCCACATTCAGGACATGCAATTTTTGCATCTACCCAAGAACCTGGTCGAAAATCTGGTTTGATTCCTTTTGCTTCGAGAAGATGATCTGCACGAAAACGCTTGTGACATTTTTTGCAGTCAACAAGTGGATCGGTAAATCCATCGATATGTCCACTGGCCTTCCAGACGGTAGGATGCATCAAAATTGCTGAATCAAGACCAACAATATCATTGCGTGTCTGTACCATTGCTTTCCACCACGCTTTTTTTACATTATTTTTGAGTTCTACTCCCAAAGGGCCGTAGTCATAGCAAGATGACAATCCTCCATATATTTCAGATGATTGAAAGATGAATCCTCGCTGTTTTGCAAAGGAGACGATTGGGTCGAGTGAGTCGAGTGACATATGTGTAGAGGGTTAAGTGTTAGGTTTTAGAGAGTTAGGTTTTATACGTCATCTCGAGCGACGAAGGAGTCGAGAGATCTCGAGGCAAAGACGAGATTCCTTCCCAATTTAATCGGGACTCGGAATGACAGGCAATAAAAAAAGACAGAATATCTCACTGTCTCGGGGCCGTGCACCGCTCTGGTGCATGGTGGTTCCACCCGAGTTCCTCCGCACATTGCGAAGACGCTCGTTCGGTTTGTACTAGCTCCACAGTTGCCACACTGCTTCATTGCTAGGGTATTTCTATATTACTCCTTGTGGAGGGTATGTCAAGAGTGTATGCTGTATATAGCGAAATACTTAATGAACTCGAATATAATCTGTTAGATGTTATTATATTTTTTATGAATTACAATGAAGTACAATCCAAACTTAGGTTAATATACTCATCTATCAATCATCAAAATGAATATCAGGAACTTGCATTAAAACGTATGAAGTCAGATGGTACAATAGGTAATGAGGCATTAATTGTTATTTCATTTTATGACGAAAAAGAGGAACCAGATGTTTTAAATCAGATAAACAATGTTATTTCTAATCTTGCCCATATAAAAGACTGTCTTAAAAATAATCTCACCGAGAGAGGTGATGATAATAAAATAATTGAGGCTGAAATAGACAATTCATTGCCCCTACAATTAATTATAGATTTAGCAAATCAACAAAAACACAGTTACCCACTAAAAAATAAAAGGTCACAAAAAGATCCCTTGATAAAGAACATTGGTCGCGCGCTCTGTGTTTCTGATAAGCCCGACAATATTATTTACAAAGGACCTAATGGCTCACAAATGAAAAATTGTATGACAAAAATCATAGCAGAAATAACTGACTCTAAGGGCATTTTTTTATGTTATCTTGATGATTTAATAAATGATGCCTTAAACGATTGGGAAAATATCATCAAAAAATATAATATAACTTAACAAAAAATATACTATTCGCAAACTGAGTTAAAAAATAGCAATATGGATTCAAAAAAAACTTCAAGAGAAGGAAAAGAAGCTTTGTATATAAAAGAAATGACTTCACTTCAAAATTATTGGGGTAATCCTATCGATTCAGATTGGGATTTTATAAAAGAATGGTCGGATAATGATTTAGAAACAAATATTAAAGACACTATTGGGCAATTAAAATTTGAAAAAACGATTTTAGTTACCGGAATGATTATCAAAGCAATCATCGGAATATTTATTTTATTTGGAATTATTGGTTTGTTGCTTTTTGGAATAAAACAGTTGTTTTAAATTGTTTCTCAAAAATTCTGTACATCACATAAATATTCTTCTATGCAATTCTCAGAACTTCAAGAAATAATGATTAACAATGCAATGAACTACGGCAAAAGACATAATATTGATATTGACGAAGATTTTGCTGTACTGAAACTCTACGAAGAAGTCGGCGAATTCACACAGGCATTACTCATCCACAAAAAGAAAAGTAGGCCATCAAAATTTGTCTCAGCAGAAGAATCAAAAAAAGAACTCGGGAAAGAACTGGCAGATGTGGTCGGCATGGCTATCCTCAATGCACACCTCCTCGGCATTGACCTCGAAGACGCGATTGATAAAAAATGGATCAATAAAGAGAAATAACTTTCAATTATGAACATACAGAAATATAAATTACTCTTACTATCGGTTTCATCATTATTAATAGCGATACTTGCTGTTTATATGGCATATCTCTCTCTACCAATAGTTTACGACTGTTGTGTAGCCCCATATGATGATTCAAACTCATCAGGAGAAATTACATTTCTATCAACTGTATATATTTTGGCCGCATCGCTTGCAACAGTGCTCTATAGCAAAATTTTAAAAATTGAAGGGAATACACTACTATTTTTTATCGTAACATCACTCATGTTGGTCACAAACTTCATAATAATTTTAAACTCAAAAGGACACATGACTGTCGGTGTAATATTTTTTTATGTGTTCCTTTTCAGTCCATTCTATTTCCCTATCATATATAAAAAGAAAAAAACACTTCAATAAGAAGTGAAGAGAGCCCGCCCGCGATGCCGAAACATCGCGGGCAGACTGTCGAGGATATCAGGCTGGCTACTCGTGCTTGGACGAGTGTCCGATGAGCCTGATCGCGATTGCGGCGGCGAGGAAGATCATGACGACCCCGAACGCCGCGTCGAGGCCGAAGTGTGTCGGCGCCCCAGTGATCGCGGGAAGTGCGAGCGCAAACCCTCCCCACACCAACAGGGTTGCCATGCCGAGAAGGAGTACGAGCGATCCAATGCCGGTGATGAACTCGCCGTACATCCACCATAGATCGCTCAGCCATCCAAATCCACGAATTCTGACTCTCATGTCTCCCCCTCCGGTGAAAGGTTCTCCTCTATTGTTCAAAAATCAACTGAACGCCCCGCCGAGTCTAGCTCGGGGGGCATACAAAGTCGTGTGTCGCGCGCAGTGTGCGCACGTCAGGCGTCAGCAGATGTGCTCGTCGGAGAACACGATCCCCATCGGCGGAGGCTCTTCCGCCAAGCCTCGCGAGAGATCGTAGCCGACGAGCGGCTCGAAGCCGAAGTAGCCGTCGAGGTTCGCCCAGATCTGCTCGTTGGTCGCTCCTTCGAGAGGAACGAGGAAGAGGCACGAGGACCTCTGCGCCTCCCCGATGAACTCGCTGAGCGGGATCGTCGGGACGCGGTGAGGATCATCCTGGTGATCCAGGTAGTAGGCGTGGATCTGCCGCTGCCCCTCAGTGCCGTCGCACAAGGGATCCATCCCAAACCGCAGGCACGAAGGACGTCGCATGAGCTGACCGAAACGATTGATCTTGGCCACGTAAAAGGTGCTGTGGGGGACGATGTCCTCCTCACGCGTCGCGAGGCGCAAGCCCCACAACTGATTAGTTGCGTACGTTTCGTACACTTCCTGCCTGTCGAACATGTGCTTTCTCCTCTGATGCAATTTTCACGACACCATATATTTTCGAATCATCGCCATGGCGACAACACGAAAAAACATATAGCGCGCGCAATATATCAGAAAAACCCTGTTTTGTCAATACAAAAACATCTCGATGAAACGAGATGTTTTTTTGTTACGTACTCAGTATGTTGTATTATGATTCCAACAAAATCGTCACAGGCCCATCATTTACAAAATCGAGCATCATGTGTTCTCCAAATTCCCCTGTCTCGACATGAAGCTGTGTATCTATACATTTCTGCACAAAATAATCGTAGAGTGGTTCTGCTTCTTCTGGACGTGCTGCGTCTCCAAAACCTGGACGTGTCCCCTTACTACAGTCTGCATAGAGAGTAAATTGTGATACTACCAATATACCGCCATCTATATCTGACACACTTTCATTCATCTTTCCATCCATGTCTTCAAAAATTCTAAGCTTGATAATTTTTTCTACCAGTTTGTCAGCGTCCGCCTCAGTATCGCCATGCGTAATACCGAGCAACACCAAAAGTCCATCGGCAATTTGACCGACGACTTTATCGCCTACTTCAGCGCGTGCGCGGGATACTCGTTGAATTACTGCTTTCATATAAAAAAAGAAACGTCATTCCGAGCGAAGTCGGGAAATCTCGTCTTTGCATCGAGATCTCTCGACTTCGCAAAGCTCCGCTCAAGATGACGTACGTACTTACACTTTCAAAATTTCAGCTTCCTTTTCTTCTCCTATTTGCCGAATCAAATCATTGTATTCTTTTACCATTTGTTCAAGATCATCTTGCAATCCATACTTTTCATCTTCACCAATTTCTTTTGCCTTTTCAGATTTTTCTATCTGATTTCGTACATCTTCACGAATTTTACGGATAGAAATACGTGCTTCTTCCAATTTTTTGCTCAATACTTTTACCAACTCTGCACGACGTTCACTCGTGAGATCAGGCAGAATAAGACGAATCATGACACCGTCATTTACAGGACTCAGTCCCAGATCACTGTTACGAATAGCGGTCTCGATAGCCTGCAACACCCCCTTATCCCATGGTTGGATATTGAGTGTTTTTGCATCTGCGACAGAGATAGACGCAATAGACTTCACATCTTGTACTGTACCATATGCTTCAACTTTCACATCTTCGACAATTGCTGGTGTCGCCCGCCCAGTACGAAGAGAAGAAATTTCTTGTCTCAAATGTTCTATCGATTTTTCAAAATGTTCTTTGTGTTGTTCTGCAATATTCATACAAATCTATTAAGATACACTTCATTGTAGTACGTTTTTCCCTATGTTGTCAATACAAAAAAGAACGGCAGGGTCGCCGTTCTTTTGAATCTGTACTTACTTGGTCGGGATCGTGAACCCGATATAGACCCAACTCGATTGCGATGGTGGAACATACAAGACTGTTGGAATCTGACCAGTGGGGAGACTGCGAGTAATCCAATTTTGTCCCCCATCGATACTACGATAAAATGTCGACCGTGCAGGAATAGTGGCAGTATAATAAATATCATTCTCATTTTGTGGATTGATGCCAAAACTATAGATCTGTACACTCCCTGGCGGTGTAATCAAAGACATCGGAGTCCACGTATCTCCTGCATCAGCACTCACGAGAATACCGTATGTTGAGATCCAATACAGTGTATCTGCTTTTGTGGGGTGCAAAAAGAAACGACGATATTCCAACGCTCCAGGATATTGTTTCAATGTTCCGCTCAAATCTTTCCACGTTTTTCCAGCATCATCGGTACGAAACAACCCACTCTCACGCGTTGCCACATAGATCCGATCTGCCTGATGAGTATCTGGAACAACACTCGCAATATATTTGCCAAATCGTTTTGAAAGAGACCAACTCGAACCGAGGTCACTACTCATGAGCAAATCACCGTTACTCGACCCAACAAAGATCTGATAGGACGCAAACTGCTGGAAGGCAATACTTCTAATAAAAACCTCTGACCGAGATTCTCGATACACTTCTTCCCACGTCCGTGCGCAATCTTCACTTTTGAAAACAAAGGTCCCATTTGTCGCAAACAAGGTACAGGGATCTTCTGGATGAATCGTCAAATCATATACAAATCCGGTCGCCAATGGACCCTGCACTCGTTGCCATGTCTTTCCACTGTCTGTCGTGTAAAACATACCATGTTCACGTGACAACCAATACAATGTTTCACTATTGTGAGGATCAGGAACAATCTTGTACACGCTCACGCCTGCAAGACTCTGCACTCCCTCGCTCGTTGGATACGATACGATAGGTTGCCAGGCTTCACCTTTGTCCGTACTAATAAATATCCCCGCAGGACCAGATGTTTGCAATCCTTCATTCTTCGTGGAGGGACCAATACATCCCTGCCCCATAAAAAGAACGGCAGAAAAAAGTAACACGGATGTTGCAAATTTTGAAAATGTTGTCATACCAAAATATCAAAACGTGAGAAGCACGTGCTCAATGAGCAAACGTGGATGCACGTTTTCAAGAAGTTGTTTTTTTGCACGATGGATCGCACAATATGCATCTACTATATCACATCTTGTAGGAAAAACAGAAGAAGATTGTGCATAGCGTTCTCGGAGACAAAACAGCCAGATATCGAGAACCGTCAATAACTCACTCCGAGCACCAATGTGATCTTCCTTTTTGGCAAACAAATCTTCGACACGAGCAAGTTGTTGGGAGAATGGTTTTCCAAAAAGATCGTGGCACCGTGCTACTTCTTTTTTATACCATTCATAGTGATCCATATCGGTCATCCACTGTATTGCTTTGCCAGGGTATCCTCCTGAAAGAGTTGCCATGGATGTGGCAAGGCTCGGATCTATTTTTTTTTCTACAAGAGAGGCGTCAATGGAGGAAGTCTGAACAGGATAAAAATAACATATCTGACATCTCGATCGAATCGTCTCCAACAACAAGTGTTCATCTTCTGCAATCAGAAAAATCGTGGTATCGCCACGAGGCTCTTCGAGTGTCTTGAGGATGGCATTCATGGCGCCAATACTGAGCAAATGTGCATCATCAATAATAACAATCTTTTTTTTATGAAAAAATGGTTTTCCTTGCAAAAAATGTCGTAACTCATAGACATCGTCTACACTAATATGTTTTTTTGTTTTCCCTGTCTTTTCATGAATGCCTCGTTTCAAGAAAAAAAAGTCAGGATTGGTATGCAAAGATGCTTCGGAAGAAAAAAATGTTTTCGCGAGATGCTCAGCCACCGTTCGCTTGCCCAGTTGTGGTCGCCCAACAAAAAGATACGCATGATGCAAATGATTTGTTGCTTGCGCTTTGTCAAAAAAAGTCAAAATGTCTTCATGACCAATGATATCTTTCATACATATTCTATTCATGATGCTAGAGACAGTATACCACACCTATCTCTGGTGTGAGTCATCGAAACATATTTGTACGATGTGTTGTCCTACATGTTCCCACGAAATATCTTGTACTCTCTCCAATGCCAACGAAATTTTTTCTCCTTTCATAGCGTCGACAATACCACTGGCGATTCTCTCGACATCCAGTGGATCAACAAGGACAGCGGCATCACCAGCCACTTCCGCACAACTCGTCGTATTCGACGTCACTACAGGTGTGCCACAGGCAAATGCTTCTAGTATCGGAATACCAAATCCTTCATACAAACTAGGAAAGACAAACACCTCCGCAGCATTCATGATATACGGAAGATGTTCATCTGATACATACCCTGGCAAGATAATGTCATTTTTGTAAGGACTCTTCTGAATAGCTTTCTCAACATCTTCATATCCATATCCTTTTCCTCCAACAAGAACTAATTGACTATTTGCCAGATTGCCAGATTGCCTTTTCTTGAGGAGTTCAAACGCCTGAATAATCCGAACACTATTTTTCTTCAATTCCAATCTTCCTACAGACAATAAAAATGGTTTCTGAATATGATATGTGTTCAATACGTCAGCGATTTTTTGTTCATCAGATATTTCTTTATATGTTTTATCATATGCCAATGGGACAACATGTATGGAAGCTACTCTCTGTTCATTCTTCACCAATCTCTGAAACTCTTGCTTCGTATATTCACTCGGCACTATCACCTTCCATAATTTCCTCACCGCATACTTCGCCGACCACAGACTATACCACCGTTCAAACCAGTTGTAACTTTCGGGAAATGCTATAGCGGCGACATCGTGCACCGTCATGACTGTTTTTTTTGGATGAATTATCGGCACCACATGCCCAGGAACAAACAATATATCAGGAGGATGTGTCAACATCTCCCAGCTCAACCGTACCTGCGTCCACAATCTTCTCGGTGGCCATCTCAAAACTTTGTTCGTAACATGTTCTGGCAAAAATGCTGCCAACTCTGCAATCAATGGCTCTCGTGTATATAACACAAATGTGATGTCTTGTGTTTCAGGGAACACTGATGCTTTAGTATGTATGTTCTTGATTTCTTGAATCAATTGAAATACATACTCCTCCACCCCAGTTCTGTGAAGTGTATTGGCTCGTGATGCATCGATGCCGATAATCATATGCTTAGTCATATCGATTAACAAATCCAGTTACTTTCATAGTCTCACCAATCATCTCCACATGGGTATGAGAGAGTCGGATTGCATTTGAAATATGTTTTCTCCCCGTACCACCGACAACTGATATCGCACCTTCTCCACCAAGAAGCATAGGTTCTATATAAAAGAGTACTCGATCGACTAATAATGAATCCAAATGAACGTCGTCTACAAAATATCCATGTGTGCCACTGCCTCCTTCAACATATATATGTTGAACATCTTCCTTTCCAAGATATTGAAGAAGTCGTTTGAGTGAAATACGTTTTGATCCAAATGTTCTTACCTCAATCCCCGCATTGATAAATCGCTCTCTATCTTTTTCGAGAGCCCGGTTCGTCGTCGCCACCAAGACATTGGTATCACGAAATACCGTATGCGTGATAGGAAGTGACAAACGTGGATCCAAAATAACTCGAAGAAGTTGCTTCTTTTGAAACACACCATGTGCCCCAAGCATAGGATCATCCGCACGTACCGTGCCAGCACCAACAAGAACAGCATCACAACGACTTCGTTCCACGCGTGCATCTATCCGTGCTTTTTGACTTGTAATCCATTTTGATTCGCCCGTACGTGTCGCAATTTTTCCATCCAAGCTCATCCCCGCTTTGAGGGTCACATAGGGCAATCCCGTCTCTGCCCATTTCAGATATTGCTGATTGAGTGCCAATATATCTTGATACAATGGTATTTTTTTTGAAAGGGCTGAAATGCGTAGGCCAGCTTTTTGCAATGCATCTTTCCCTTTTCCATGCACTTTTGGAAATGGATCGACCATACCTATCACAACGTCTTCGATACCATACTGAAGGATGGCATCCGTACACGGCGGAGTCTTCCCAAAATGACAACATGGTTCAAGAGTCACATAGAGTGTCGCGCCCTTTGGATCATGCCCTTTTTTCAAGGCATCACGAATTGCCCGGATTTCTGCATGTGCAGTCCCTGCTTTTTTATGATACCCCTCACCTACTATATGTCCATCTCGGACAAGGATAGCACCAACAACAGGATTTGGAGATGTTTTTCCAATTCCTTTTTTTGCGAGCGCAATGGCTCGTGCCATATACTGTTCATCCTGTTCTGTCATACACAAAACATATATTAGATGTGAGAAAAGAGATGTCCCATTTTTTCTTTTTTTGTTTTCAAATATGCGTTATCAACACCATTTCCTGGCATTTCGATTGGTACGTGTTCAGTAATGTGTATCCCTTGTGCAGAAATTTCAGCAATCTTTTTTGGATTATTTGTCATGAGTCGAATATCGTGAAGGTTCAACTCTCGAAGAATGTCTGCGGCAATAGCATACTCACGCAGGTCATCAGGAAATCCGAGTGCATTGTTTGCTTCGACCGTATCGAGTCCTTGCGTCCGTTGCAACTCATACGCTTTTATTTTATTCACAAGACCAATACCGCGTCCTTCTTGTTTGAGATAAAAAAGAACACCAGTACCTTCTTTTTCTATTGCCGTCATGGCAACGTGGAGTTGTTCTCCGCAATCGCACTGTTGCGAACCAAAAATATCTCCGGTTGCACATTCAGAGTGAATACGAACAAGCACGGGATGTGTGACATTATCGATATCACCTTTGACAAGAACAATTTGTTCACTAACATTTGTGAGATCTCGATAAATATGAATAGCCCACAATCCTGTATTTGTTTGAATTGTACTTGAGGCTACACGTACAATTCTTTTTTCTATTTCAGTTGCTGACATGTTATATAAAAAATCGTGAAACGTCATCATGTACGTGTCCATTTGTCGCAAGACATGTCTTGCTTTCGCGTGTCACGGGCGTGCCATCAAGTTCGGATACACGTCCACCGGCTTCTGCCACAATACACACGGCGGCTGCAATATCCCAAAAACGGATACTTCCTTCGACTACAATATCTGTTCGTCCCGTCGCAAGAAGATGATACATATAGCAGTCCCCAATCCCTCGCTGCCGACCAGTGGAAAGCAAAAGGTTCGTGAGTGACGGCACTGCACCAATTTTGTCAAAATGTGAAAAACCACCAAAACAAATCATCGATTCTTGGAGTGTTGACATATCAGACACATCCATTTTTTTGCCATTCAAATATGCACCGTTTCCTTTTTCAGCATAAAGCAATTCACCTATGGCTGGCATAGACGACACACCGAGAATAACCTCATCGCCTTTCACAAGTGCAAGTTGTGTGCCAAACAATGGAATATGACGAATAAAATTCTTTGTTCCATCTATTGGATCAATCACCCATGTGTATTCACTTTCTTCATTTGTCGTGCCTGTTTCTTCTCCCAAAAATCCATGATCTGGAAACGCGGAAGAAAGAACATGTTGAATTGCTGACTCTGCCTCTTTATCCGCAATGGTAACAGGTGACATGTCTGCTTTTGTTTCCACCGAAACATCCCCAGTATAATATTTCATAATGATATCATCAGATGCGTGTATAGCATCCAATGCTACCTGAAGAAAAGAAGAACGTTCCATACAAATATAAGAATATGAACATGTCCTATCGTGGAGACATGATAGAACGTTTGTAACTTTCTAAATTTTCGAGTGCAATTCCTGTCCCCTTTGCCACACACAACAGTGGTTCATCTGCGACATGACACGCGACACCTGTCGCTTGTGCAACAAGCTCATCAAGATTACGAAGCTGACTTGAACCACCCGACATCACGATGCCTTTATCCATCACATCTGCAGAAAGTTCTGGTGGCGTTTCATGGAGGACTTGTTTGATAGCATCGATAAGACCTTCGAGATCATGTTGGAGCGCTTCCGTCGTATCGTCAGATTTTACAATAATTGTTTTTGGTAACCCTGAAATCATATCTCGCCCTTTTACTTCCATCTCGAGCGGCTTGTCCATAAACATGGCAGAACCCACACCAATTTTCACTTCCTCTGCCGTCCGATCACCAACAGCGAGACCATGTTTACGACGAATATGATCAGCAATCGACTGATCAAATCTATTTCCCCCAATTCTCACAGATCCACAAGAGACGATACCACCAAGAGAAATCACAGCAATCTCTGCCGTGCCTCCACCAATATCTACAATCATATGTCCACTTGCACTGCCAATAGGAATGTCTGCACCAATCGCTGCTACAATTGGTTCTTTGATAATGTAGGCAGCACGTGCTCCTGCTGCCATAGCAGCATCAATAACAGCACGCCGTTCTGTCGATGTAATGCCTGCTGGCACGGCAACCATAACCTCTGGACGAAACAAACGCACGCCCCCAAGAGCTTTATTGATAAAATAACGAAGCATTGCTTCCGTTGTTCGATAATTTGCGACAACACCATCTTTGAGAGGACGTTCAGCAATAATGGTATCAGGAGTACGCCCAATCATATCCTTTGCCTCAAAACCAACAGCAAGCACTTTCCGATCGCCTTTTGAAATGGCAACAACAGAAGGTTCATTGACAACAATGCCCCGCTTGGGGACATGAACAAGGACATTGGTTGTACCGAGGTCAATAGCAACCTTTTTTACAAACATAGAAATAATTTCAAATTAGAAATGTACTGTAAATTCTCTATCTACCGACAAATCCGTTGTATACCGATATGTATTGTTATTCCACTCAGCCTCTCCTTCCGGTGGAAGAGCGGACTGAAGTAGCGTAGCAAAGTCGAGGTCAAGCGTCAACGTGCCTCCTGCTGTTCCAAGCTGTTTTTGTACAAGCAACTGATATGCCTTTTGCTTAGAGATGCCTTCGGGGAGAAGATACGTAAACTGCAACGATTTTGTCTGTTTTGGCTCTATACTAAATGAGGTCCCAAACCATTCTTTTCCAAGTTCTTGTCCCCTATCCACCTGAGATGATGTGATGGCATCACCAGAGCGAAGCGTTCCTCGCACGGATTGGAAGACACTTCCTAGCGGGACAAAAACACGAGCATAGGTAATATATCGTGTCGTCCTCCAATCAAAACCGGCAGGATGTGTGTATGTCATCGTCGCACGTGCAATATATCGTCCATCCTGCATTCCCAAAATTTCATACGACAATGTTCTATCGAGTGCATAATCAGTTTTCAATGATCCAAGATTTGCGTCTACCCATAACAGGTAATCTCCATCTGTCGCCTCAACACTCCCTGCCCAATGTCGATTTTTGAGTGTCTCCTCTACGGTCGGATTGGTATGATACAACAAAATATGTTTTTCATCTGCCAATGTTTCAAACGTTGACAAATATGTTTTGTACTGCGTAATAATATTTTGTTTCAGCCTCTTCATCACTTCCAAAAATAATGGCTGAAGAATATCTTTTCTGTCTTGCACATGAATACCTCTATCTTCATACGCATATTCCACTTCATACTCGAGTGTTTCAGTTACATTTTCTGCTGTAAATGTTTTTCCCTGAACCGTTACCGGTCCAACCAACGCCAAAAGATGCTCCAATACGGTAGGTGTCACACCTATCACTCCATCAATATCATCTGCACTGATACCACCTTCGAGACGATACAAAGATAATCCTTGTTCTGCACTTTTGGCAAAATCTGGTGACCAATTGCTATCACGAAAAAACCAATGAGCCACACCTAAATGAGTTTTCAGTGGGGTGAGAGCGTCTGGCATCAACGCAAGTGGAGCATTCCTATCCAAATTTTCTGTTCCATCCAATGTCACAATAGTAATTTCTCCTCTGTCGACCGTCAGGACAGCATATGACCCAATAAATCCTCCGCCTGGACGAATTTCAGTATTGTTCAAAAATTCTATGAGATATGTTTGCGGTTCAGAAAATCCGAGAAATATCGGCATGATATCGTATATGTCACTATTTTCTTCACCGATTTGTTTGACTACGGCGTTCTTCACAAAATCAGTATGCAAGAGTTGTGAGGATAACACCGTTTTTGAGAGATACCACAGTACAGCAATTGCCAACAAAGCAAGAAGAGCACACGATCCCAAAAGAATGGGGACGACACGGATACGCTGATATTTATTTCGAAAAAATGACATATTATGAAGAAGATGCCTTTCGTTTCTTCTGAGACACATTAAACCCAAGATACTTTCCAAACATCAAATGAGTCACAGCATCAATAGCAGGGATTGCACTCAAAAAAATGAGAGAAATCGGTAAAAGCAACCATTGCAAAAACATAATAATATACAAATGTCTCGGATGTGTATTTGGACGTGGTGGCAACAACGGAATACTCAACACAGCAGAGAGGACCATACCAAGCATGGCAATTGTCATCAATGTTTGAAGCAAATACGGGGCATTGAAAAAAAGTGCACTCTGACGAACAGATTCAGGTGCAACCCACAATGGCAACCTCCCAAGGACGGTAATAAGCAGTGCCACAAGACACCAAGACCACTTCCCTTCCCATTCCACAAATACCCATTTCATTTTTTTCCACAAGGGAATTGCCTTTCCTTTTTTTCGAAACTCTGACAAAAGAAAAGGCACATGTTCCACTCCCCATGCCCAACGACGTTGTTGTGCATACAAATTTTTTATACTTTGCCACCAACTATCATCCCGAACAGTATCCATAGATACGGGGATGTACATGGGCGTTACTTCATACTTACCATCGTATGCAATAAGACACTGATAAAAAATACGTGAATCTTCACTCACAATACGTTTGTCATGAAATCCTGCATCTACAATAGCACGAAAACTCATCGAATGAGATGAAAACGTCACAAGCGCATCTTGTCGTGCAAGGGACGTGAGCGTCCAAAAGGTTGTTCCAAACGCCATGATACGTAACGGTGCTGGAGAATCCCACATATTGTTATCATACACGGCAATCGGTTGATACGACGAACGGGTTGGATGTGGATGTGTACAATACAAATAGGTAAGATATGCAAAATATTTTTGATGACAGACAGTATCAATATCAAACATCGTCGCAATCACATCATCATAGGACCACCCTTTTTGATCAATATATTGTTTCATCTGCCCTTCAGCATAATGAAGATTTGATCCCTTACCAGGAATTTCATTTGGTAATCCTGTAGGATGACAAGTCCCTACAATATCATGAAAGCACTCGCCAAACGTTTGCTTGATTTTCTGCAAAATATCTTCATAGTGTTCTTTTTTTCTCTCTTCTCCTGCAACAACAATGGTAAACTGTGCTGATTCATAAGCAGCACTACAAATACTCTGTATGGCAGATTTCACGACGTCCCATTCTTCATTATATAATGTCAAAAATACAATGTGATGTTTATGCTGCCACTCAGGAACTTCGTGAAACAGTTTATCTTTCCAATCTGTGCGTCGCGCATGCGCAAAACGAAACCAGGCCACGATAAGATAAAAAGAAAAATTTGTGACCTTAAGTACCCAATAAATATCAAAAAAAATAACAAAATAAATCATCCAGAGTGGACGTATAAAGGAGAGTACAATAGAAAACAAAAGCGTCCCCCATATCGTTAAACCGGGAAGCATCTCATACATGCGATAGCGCTGGTACTCAGTAAGCATAGTGATAAGAGTATACGAAAAAAAACCCATGTTGTCGATGGGTACTCTTTCCCTATTTGTCTTGGCACACGTTTGTGCCTATGATATGATATATATAAGTATATTATGTATATACACTAACTATAGAACTATGAACATCAAGTTCTCTTTGGTTGCCGCTGCAGCTGGTTTTGCTCTGATTGGAGCAGGTTGCGCTGGCACCAGCAGTACACCAACTTCTGATTCTTCGGGAGATGGGTCTGCAACGGAACAAACACAAGGCGCTGTCCTCGACGGTGCGTGGGTCATCACAGAGGCAACAGGTCAGTACGCTGACTTGAACAAAGGAACAACCTATACGTTTGACAAAGCAAATAGTACGCTTACAACAAAACAAGGTATCATTATTTCAAAGGGAACAATCACGACTGTCTCAGACACGTCATTTTCAGTTCTTTTTGAAGGTCTCTCAAATCCATTCAATTACACATACAAATTTGAAGGATCAAAGCTCATCCTCGAACTCGCAACATCGGGAGGACAAGTCTTTACGCTCGAACAAAAATAATACAACCTCACAGACAAAAAAGACTCCTGTATGGAGTCTTTTTTTATCAGACGTTATAAACAAAAAAACATTATACTACTATCCCAAGCTGAGGAACTCCACTATATGTCGCAGACAAATACAGTCCAATGGGTTGCGCAATTAATGAAGCAATAGATGTTTGAGGATGTTGTGCTTCACTTTTTGAAAGAGAAAGAAGAGGAATTTTCCGGGCATACCCAAAGGTATTGGCGACGCTCACGGCAAGTCGAGTACTAGTAAAACTGCCTTCTCCCACAAGAACCATAATTCCTTCTATATTTTCCACAGTCTTTCCTTCTTGTTTCAAAAATGCATCAATGTGAAACAAAAGCATTCTATTATTCGCCATGACCCGAACATCCTTTTTGGTATCCGTATCAAACAATGATAATGAAATACTGTCACGAACCGATGTGTCAATCAATAAAAACATACACGCAACTACATTTCAATTTCATTGACGACCAACATGTGCTTTGCTTCAAAAATAGCATATACAAACTTATCCATCATTTGTCGTCGTTCATACAATTCATCTTCTGTAAGCGTTGTGTACCGGATAGAAAACCCTACATCTTTTTCATATGACGCAATAACTTTTTCAAGATTTCTACTTTTGATATCACCCACAATCAGCATATCCGTTTGGACGTCTTTTTCTCCAGCAAAACGGCCCGTCAACAGCAGGAGTTTGATATCACCACAGGTCTCACGGATACCATCCACAAACACCCGTTCATCAAGTATTTGCCCTTTCATCAACAGCGCTTGCATCTCTGGGTACAAAAGTGACCCAAGGTTCAGTCTGTAATACTTTCGTAGTGAGGCACCAGCCTTTGTCTTGTCCATATGTCCTGGGGCATCTGTTTCTTCGACCAACGTACTATTCACAAGTAATTCCAACTCCCTACGTACAGCATTGATTTGTACGTTCAATGCTCGTGTAAGTTCACGAACAAAAAAAGACTTGTCAGTGTTATGAAAGAAAAACCGCAAGAGCCTATATCGTGTTTTTGAACCAAAAAGGTGTTCAAGCATAATAGAGAGCGTCAGTAACTGAGTATACATATGCCTCAATGGCATTGTCTCATCCTATGAATCTATTGTATACTACAATCTCAACGTACGTCAATCTGTCCCAAGCAGAGAGCCGTATAGCCTGCACCCTATACTATAGTAGTATACAATGCAGGACAGCCGAGTTGCCTTGCCTATGCCACATATTGCCAGAATTCAAGAATTTTTCGTCGAAGGAAAAAATCAAAAACGATCTCATGTGCTGTTGCACATCACAGAACCAACAAACGCTGACGAATGGAAACGTGGGTATTTTTTTGCGATCGCAGAAATAGAACAGGCTGACATTGCAATGATTGGGCATGCCCAACGTCTTATTGACGATATTGAATCTGGATACTACGAAACAGAAACTGATACAAATGGAAAAGGTGCATTTGAGACAACACTTGAATTTATCAACAGACGCAGTAGTCATGTCTTACACCAGTCAGGCACACTCCACTGCATTGTGGGTGTTATTCATGATACGTCTATCTCATTAAGTTATCACGGATCCCCACATGCATATGTCTTTTTTTCACAACAACAGACTATCCAAAGTATTGATATCCTTAGTGGCGCCGCTGTTGATGAAAACAGTGAGCATCTTTTTTCAGCAGTCATAGAAGGGACAATCAATCCTGGCGATCGTATATTTTTAGGAACACCACATATTGTCGATGAACTGAGTATTGACCGCATCAAAGAAATTGTCATGTCGAGATCACTGGATCAGTCGGTCAGTCATATCGAACAAGTACTCAAAGATGCCAGAAAAGAAGAATCATTTGGTGGTATTGTTTGTGATGTCGTAGAACAAAGTGCTGAAACACCATCACCACCATCAAATTCTGCAGCATCGCTCCAACATCTTATTGACAAACAACGGGAAACAACGGAAACGTTATCTCCCCCACTATTCGGACAAAGAAAAAAAGCAAAAGAACAACCGACACGACAACACAAAAGAAGAAATGCCATTGAGACAAATCACAGACGACATGCAGGCGAAGATATTATAGGAGGTTCACTTCCTCAAGTCATTCTTGTCACGATAGGGAGAGGCGTCGTGCAAACTGGAATTATGCTTTGGAAACTTTTTCGTTGGATTGCCATTGGTATTTCTCATATCCTCATCATTTTCTTTATTTTGATCACCAACAAAAATAATGGAAGAGCACATGCTCTCAGATCTATCAAAGATACATGGGGAAATATCCGTGCGAGTATCAATCGTCTTTCTCTCATCAGTAAACTTCTCTTTTTGGGAGTCATGGTATTGAGTGTTACCTTTGCAGGCAGTATCACATACCTTAGAATCCAAGAACATTATCGTCAAAAAGAAATTGCCTACCAACAACAAGTACAAGCAATAGAAGACAAAAAAGCAGCCGCCGAAGCACGTCGTATTTACAATGACGATACAGGTGCGTTCAATCTTTTGAAGGAAGCAGAAACATTGGTGACGACACTTCCAAAAGAAAATGATACCCAAACAAAAACGTATGAAGAGTTGAAAGGTACCATAGAAAATGCTTTGTTAACACTGAGAAATATAACGGTTGTCGATGCACACCTTGTAGCAGATCTCAATGCTACAGCAGAAGGAGCCAAAGCATCGAGGCTCATCCGTCTCAATGATACACTGGTCGCATTTGGCCCAGATGATAATAGATATTATGTAGTCGACAAGGATACAGGAAGTGTGGTTGTCCAATCCCATGATTCACTTATGAAACTGACAAGTGGCAATACACCAAAAGAAAACGACATGATGGTGTTCCTTGGTGACAACAATCAAGTGTACACCTATGCTCCCACAACAAAGGCAATCTCAAAAACAGAAATTTCTTTTCCAACAGAATCAACCAAGATTGCGGCACCCTTCATCTACAACCTTCGTCTATATGTGGCAGATACCGTAAATAATCAAATCCTTCGTCATAGCAAAACACAGACAGGATATGATAAGGGCACTCCGTGGCTTACAAAAAACGATGGGGTTGATCTTTCTGACGCAGTCTCGATTGCGATTGATGGAGATGTGTATGTCTTGAAAAAAAATGGTGGACTGCTTAAATTTACATCTGGTGAACCTGAACCATTTTCCATTTCAGGACTCGATCCAGCGCTTACCAACCCAACAGATCTCTATACCTACAATGATGTCGAGAGCATCTACATTGTCGAGCCAACAAACAAACGAGTGGTGAGACTCAACAAGCAAGGAACCTTCCAAGCGCAGTATACAAGTGATGCGTGGAAAGAACCGACTGGTATGGTAGTTGATGAAACAAAGAAGACGATCTATGTACTAGATGATAATAAAGTGTATAGCTTTGCAATATAAATTATCGAATATTTTCTAAAAAAATCATCTGAATACAAGATGATTTTTTGTTTCTCACAACGACACGTCATCTCGAGTGGAATGAAATCGAGAGATCTCAAGGAAAACACGAGATCTCTCGACTCCTTATAGTCGCTCGAGATGACGCACACATCCTACAAAAAAAACCGCCCAATCAAGGACGGTTTTTTATTGGTTGAAAGAAAATTGAATTACTTCAATTCTACTTTTCCACCAGCTTCTTCAATTGTTTTCTTGAGTTCTTCTGCTTCTGCCTTTGCAACGTTTTCTTTAATAGTAGAAGGTGCACTATCAACGAGTCCCTTTGCTTCAGCAAGACCAAGTCCTGTGATAGCTTTTACAGCTTTGATCACAGCGATCTTGTTACTTCCAGCATCACTCAGTTCTACTGTAAATGATGTTTTTTCTTCTACTTCAGCAGCTGCTCCTGCAGCGCCTGGCATAGCCATCATCATAGCAGGTGCAGACGCGCTGACACCAAACTTGTCTTCGAGAACCTTCACGAGTTCAGCGAGGTCGAGGACAGACATTTTTTCAATCTCTTCTACAAGAGATTTGAACTTTGCAGGCACTTCTACTGCCTTTTTTTCTTCTGTTGTTTCTTCTGACATATGTATTGATGTTGTAATTGTTGTAACTGTTGTAATTGTTCTAGATGTTGTCTTATGAAATAGCTATCTCATATACAACAATTTGAACATCTACAACAAATTCAACGTAAATATTATGCTTTTTGTTCTTTAATTGCACCAAGGACGGTAACCAAGCCTCGGAGGTTGCCAGCGAGAACGTTGACAAAGCCTGAGATAGGAGCGTTGATCGTACCAACGAGCTGAGCATAGAGTTGTTCCTTGCTTGGAAGCTGAGAAAGCTCTTTTACTTTTGCTGCGTCGATAAATGCTCCTTCGAGGATACCACCAAAGATGGTCACCAACTCATGTTTTTTTGCGAAGTTCGCAATGATCTGTGCAGGTGCGACTTCATCATCCATGCCAAATGCGGCAGCGACACCACCGGTAAAGGATTTGGTATCGATATCGAATCCACCTTCTGACAATGCACGCTTCAACAAGGTCTTCTTGCTTGCCGTAATCACAATATTGTTTTCACGACATGTGGCACGAAGTTCTTCTGTTTCTGGAACAGTAAGCCCTTGAAAGTTTGCAAAGACAGCGGCTTTGGCGTTTTTGACGTTGTCAATCAATTGCTGCACTTTTACTTCTTTTTGTACTCTTGTCTTAGCCATAGTGCTAAGTTATCTAAGTTTACTAGGTTTTGCTGAAAAAATATTTCAACAAAAAAACTGTGGTTTCCCACAGAACAACTCGTGAATCTTCGACCTTTTGACTGTTGTCGACGGATAAAACCTAGTCAACTAAGCCAACTTAGACTCACCTCGGTAGGAAATTGAGTCCATATTGCTATAGACACCTACTGTCTGCGGTATGGGGAGATCATATACCACTCTCTAGTATATGTCAAGCCCTCGTAGCGCCAAGGGGAATCGAACCCCTGTTCCCAGGATGAAAACCTGGTGTCCTAACCACTAGACGATGGCGCCAACAGTATTGCCTAGGCAACCAATGAAATTGGTACTAGAAATACGTGAGTGAGAGTATAGAGAATTGAGGTGAAGATGTCAATAGCGTAAACACTGGAAAAATATTGAAAGTCTGCTAGACTAAGCAATGCTAGTTAGCTAAAACACTCGTATGACCATCGCAGAAAAAAAAGACGTTATTCTCTCCTTTCTCAAAAAGAACGTACAGGGCAAACCTGTTGTAATTGGCCTCAGTGGTGGTATTGACTCTGCAGTAATCGCATATCTTGCTGTAGAGGCACTCGGGAAAGATAACGTGCATGGCTACATTCTTCCTTCCTCTACCAATGCGGATGAAGATGCTCGATTGGCGACGGAAGTAGCGACGTCACTTGGCGTTTCGTATGAAACAGTCTCTATTGAACCAATCCTCAATACATTCAAAACATCATTATCTGATCTCACAACAGATCATGCTATCGGCAATCTGAAAGCGCGTATCCGCATGAGTATTCTGTATGCAAAAGCAAATAGCATCGGTAGCATTGTGCTCGGCACAGGAAATAAAACAGAATGCATGATCGGCTATTATACAAAGTATGGTGACGGCGGTGTGGACATTCTCCCAATTGCAGACTTATATAAACACGAAGTCAGAGGTCTTGCAAAGGAACTCGGTGTGCCACAAGATATTATAGAAAAAAAACCAACAGCAGGACTGTGGGAAGGACAGTATGATGAAGATGAAATAGGTATGAACTACGATAGGCTTGATGCTATTCTCGAAGCAATTGAAACAAACAAAGATCTTTCTGAATTTGATGCGAGTAATGTAACACGAGTACAACATTTGATAGAAATTTCTGAACACAAACGTCACATGCCACCGGTGTGTACGTTTTAACAAAGATATGAAAGCACTCTATATCGGCAGATTCCAACCTTTTCACCTCGGGCATGTATATGCACTGAGCCAAATTACTGAACCAAACATCATTATTGGTATAGGAAGTTCACAATATAGTCGGACAGACAACAACCCCTATACCTACGAAGAAAGAAAGCAGATGATAGAACAAGCGTGGAAAGAAAAACAAGCAACGATTCTTGGCATTTCAGATATTCACGATGAAACAAAATGGGTTGAACACGTCATAGAGACGACTGGTCCAATTGACATTGTGTATACGGGGAATGCCTGGGTAAAAGAATTGTTCGAAAAGGCTGGCTACCAAGTCAAAAATATTATCATCAAAAATCCATATTCAGGGACAGCAATCCGGCAGATGATACAAGAGGCATCTAACGAATGGGAGTCAATGGTACCGCCCGAAGTAGTTTCAACTATAAAAACAGTATCAAAAAATCTGTGATATTTACTGAAACACAACTCACGCAAGAAACCAATCGGCTGTATGACAAACTTCAGCATACTCATTGGACACGCGAAGATGCTGCGCTCATTGCACCGATGACGCTCGAAATAGCGGCATTAAAAAAAGAACAAAATGCAATCATTCTTGCACATTCCTACCAGACGCCAGACATTATGTATGGTGTTGCGGATTTTCTTGGTGATTCATATTCACTCAGCAAAATTGCAGCCGAACATCCTGCTGACAAAATTATTTTTTGCTCAGTACATTTCATGGGAGAGACTGCAAAAATTTTATCTCCAGAAAAAGACGTCCTCGTGCCCGCCATTGCGGGCTGTTCACTCGCAGAATCAATCACAGCAGAGGATGTCAGAGAACTCCGAAAACAACATCCGAATGCTGGCGTCGTATGTTATGTAAATACCTCAGCAGGAGTCAAAGCTGAAAGCGATGTTTGTTGCACGTCGGCAAATGTGGTGAATGTGATAGATGCCATGCCACAGGGCGAAGTCATCTTCATACCAGACAAACTCATGGGACAAAATGTCCAAAAACTCACCAAAAAAAAACTTATTCTCTGGGACGGCACGTGTATTGTGCACGAACTATTTACCGTAGACACTATTAAGGAAATCCGTGCGCAACATCCAGGTGTCAAAATTCTTGCTCATACAGAATGCAATAGCGCGGTGGTCGATGAAGTGGATATGGCTGGGAGTACCAGCGACATGCTCCGCTATATTGCATCAAGCGATGCCGACGAAATAATGCTGGTCACAGAATGTGGCATTACTGACAGAGTACAGACAGAGTTTGTTGACAAGCATATTGTAGGAACATGTAGCATGTGTCCTTATATGAAAAAAATAATGCTCCGAGATATTCTCGTCGCATTGAAAGATCCACGCCCAGATCAAATTATTGAGATCCCAGAGGATATTCGTGTAAAGGCAAAACAAAGTCTTGATAGGATGCTCAACATTTCAAAATAGATTATATTCTATAGAACACAGATCTCCCAGATCACCAGGATATCCCAAGATAGTATCCTGGAATATCTGA
>Ga0210057_1000490_pt1 | contig 64900 bp, 69 predicted proteins | sample CryGeyCG2114_010_2_FD_183968 | JGI IMG/M metagenome (GOLD analysis project Ga0210057, IMG submission 183968) | Groundwater microbial communities from aquifer - Crystal Geyser CG10_big_fil_rev_8/21/14_0.10 (SPAdes) (version 2) | ecosystem: Environmental > Aquatic > Deep subsurface > Groundwater ...
GCGGTGGGGGTGGGATTCGAACCCACGATGCCATTTCTGGCATAACGGTTTTCAAGACCGTCTCCTTCAACCACTCGGACACCCCACCAACACCCCCGTTATACCAGAAATATTCCAACAAATAAAGTCGCTAAATGGCTTGATTTGAAATCGAGCCATTTAGCACCTTCCCCCAAGTTTCTATACACGCTTTTTTATCGCCCCCTCTCTCCGCTTGACATTATTTTGCCTCCTGGAGTATAATGAATATGTATTCATAACTAAAAGAATACAAAAGGTCGCGAAAAACAATCACAAAAGATAAAACAAATACATTATGCCATATTTCAATGGAACGGGTCCCCAAGGAAAGAGACCTCATACTGGACGCGGAATGGGTCCTTGTTCAGATAAAGAAAGCCAGAGTGCCCCCAAGGGATTTCTTGGACGGCTTGGACTTGGAAGAAATCGAGGCGCGGGCCTTGGTACGGGAAGACGCCAAGCCCCCCAAGCCCAGAATCAACGCCAAGCCCTCGAGCAACGAGCGGCCGCGCTCAAACAAGAGCTGGATAATATTGAAGAAGACCTCAAAGAAATGGAATAATACTCCCATATGCCTCGTCCAAAAAAACCACGACGTATCGCCTTCCGCGCAATCGCCACCTATTTCAAGCCAAGGGGAATTCCCCTGCGCCTGCTTGATGAGGTGACTCTTCTCCCAGAAGAGGTGGAAGCGATACGTCTGCGGTACCGAGAAAATTTAGAACAAATCGCATGCGCAAAAAAAATGAAGGTGTCGCAACCGACATTTCAGCGCATTCTTTCCTCTGCTCATAAAAAAATCGCTTCCGCGATTGTTCAAGGAAAAGCGATCCGAATAGAGGAGAAAGACGGGGATAGATAATAAGCAAAGAAGACAAAAAAGAGAACGAGTTTTATGACTGCAAAAGCAACATCGCCACAACAAGCGCAAGAAAAAATATCAACCACCCAAGCGTTGAGAAAAGAAGCGTAATAGCTTCTTTTTTGTGGTTATCAAGATACAAATAAACTGGTCCTCCCAAAACCAAAAGTCCGGTAATAAGCGCGGACACGATAAAAAGAAGGAGCATAAAAACGGGGATAATAACATGATCTTCTCCCCCGCCGAATATATGTTCGGCATTAAACATAAAAAACGCGACAGCGGAAACATACACAAACACCCCAACTGCGCTTAGAAAACTTTTAAACGTGCAAGAAAATTTTTTCATATTATTTTAAAAATGAAATGGTATGAATAAGACCGCATGCCCTTTATATTCTCCATCATACGATGTAAATAAATTTTTTCAACTCCTAGGGTCAGCACAATCTCGTGTAATCAGTTTTTGTTGGCTATATGTAAAACGCCCCCGAAACCATTCGGAGGCGTTTATCCAACGATAAAACTCATCAGCATCGTAATTAACTTCTTAATTAATCAAGACCACACCACTGTGCACTGCTCTATCTGGAGCAATTGCTATAGCTTCTTCTGGATTATTCGCAAAGACAGTTCGCGCATTGCCACTCGTATCAATATACAAGTATGTATTTGATGTCGCCGAAAGGACAACTCCGCCGATACCATAGTAGGTAGGAGCAGAAGTGCCGTTAACCAACAGCACACCACTGTGCGTTGCAATATTCGAAGCAGTTGCTATCGCTTCTGTTGGGTTATTCGCCTCAATGCCTTGCAAATTTCCACTCGTATTGACATAAAGATATGTCGCTGCGAATGTGGCGCTTGAGAAGAAAACTACCCCCAAGACAATTAAACTTGTCACAAACGTCATCGATATTATTCTAGTCATATTGTTTGTAAATGTATTATTGTTTTTATGAATGAAGGTCGCCAGAACTCGACTAAATTCATTAGCGTCCTACACTTATGTAGCCGTTTTCATGAAGACACTATTACAAGCTATTTTTGCCAGTTTTTATGGCCTCTGTTTTAAGCAAATTGATTTCTTTTTCCAACTTTCCAATATGCGCCTCCAGTTTATTTGTTCGTTGAGTAAGGCCCTCTTCCATTTGTTTTGTATGGACAGCAAGCGTTTCTGCGACAGCCATCATCTCGGTAATATCTTCAATGGCAAGAAGTATGATCGGCGGAAAAGCCGGGTCATCTTTAATATGAATTTGCCTGGCATTTAAAATCATAATCTTGCTACCAATAGACGGAAACTCGTGAGCAACTTCAAATCCCTTGAAAAAAGTATTTTTAGGCAGAATATCTTCTAATAGTTTTCGAAGGGAGGGAATATTCCATTGACCATTCCCCAGTTCATACACAAGCCTTTTCTCGGTGTCTTTTGGCTCAACCTGAAACGTCCGATAAAAAGATTCATTAGCCGCCATTACTCTAAAATCTTTGTCCAATATTAAAACTGGCTCCCGTACAACGTCTACGACCGTTTTAATATACGTCCAACTCTTTTCCCAAAAATAATCTACAAAATCGCCCCCGATTGGGATGAGAGTTTTTTCTATGACTTTATTATTCTTTTCCATAACATAAATGCCGCTACAAAGTCGTTTTTATTACATCAGTTCGCTATTGAAGCCCAGATATGCTATCCTTATAGTCCAAGTATCTTCCTCTAAAAATATGGAAAAGTAATGCCGACGTAATGAGATAGCGTCAAGTTAGGCATAATTTAGAGTCAAAAATCTAGCGCTACGCCAATTATTGTGGATTTACTGTAATCCCCGTGTAATAAAGAGCCTCTGCGCTCGGCTTAATTAATATAATGACTACGAAAAAAGACCGTCAGCAAAAGACAATACTAACCCTGGCACATCGCGACTACGCAAGAGGGATGAATTCATACTCTTTTTTCAAGGTTCATAATCGCGCGACAAGCGATGACCTGGTCCAAGATACGTTTACAAAAACGTGGAGCTATCTCGTCAAGGGAGGGAAGATTGATTTGATGAAATCATTTTTATATCACATTCTAAACCAATTGATTATTGACGAATATCGTAAACGCAAAACATCTTCACTTGATGTCCTTCTTGAAAAGGGGTACGAGCCAAGCGTTGACCATTCGGAACATATTTTTAACGCTTTAGATGGCAAAGCGGCGCTTCTTCTGATTCAATATCTTCCGATAAAGTATCGAGCAGTCATGCGGATGCGGTACGCCCAAGACCTTTCACTCAAAGAAATATCTCTTATCACCGGGCAATCAAAGAATACTGTTGCCGTGCAAGCACATCGAGGGCTTGCAAAGCTTAAAAAATTATATAACAAACCCTAAAAATGCTTTGGACAATCATTATCATCTTGTTCGTTCTCTGGCTTTTTGGTTTCGGTTTCAAGTTTGGAGGAAACCTTATCCATGCACTGCTTGTTATCGCGCTAATCATACTTATTGCTCGCCTCTTGTTTTAAGGAATTAAACTTTCTAAGAAAGAAGAGGAGGCAGAGTCCCGAACGACTCGCCTGCCAGCGAAGCATAGGCGATGCATTCAACGCAGCGATGTTTGTTGGGCAAAATCTGAATCTTTTTTGACGCTTAACTACAAAGGGCTTATGCAAAATAAAACACCTTATAAAACATCAAAAAAGATAATGGCCGATATGTCAAAATTAAATTGTAATTAATAAATACGCGGCAGAGGTCGTACCCACGTATTACGCTTAAAAAATAATAGATAAATATAAAAATATATGGATTCATACAACTCTCCCTCCACAAAACCGTTATACCGGGGCACCCAAATTGTCTGGTATATTCTAGGCCTCCTTGAAGTGCTATTGGCATTTCGATTCATCTTAAAACTACTTGCCGCCAACCCTTTGGCTGGTTTTAGTAGCTTTATTTACGGAATCAGTTATCCCTTTGCCGCACCATTTCTTAGCGTCTTTCGCGCCATGAAGGTCGAAGGCAGTGTTTTTGAATGGACCACGCTTTTGGCCATGTTGGTCTATTGGCTGATTGCTTGGGGCATTGTTAGGCTCTTTTTCATGAGCAAAACAGTGTCTACTCCAGAAGCTGCGGCAAAATTAGATAAAGAAAATAAGTAACATTCTAATTATTCTCTGGCTTGTCAGCTTAGCGGACCTATGAGCCACCAAAGAAAAACCGCCTCCAAGGCGTTTTTTCTTTGGTTTGGTGGAGCGTACTAGGACAAGTGGAAAACTTATAATTTAAGCTTACCTAAAAGCTCATCTGCATTCATATCAATTTTTGGAAAATCGGGCCAAGTTTTTAATCCATCCTTTTCAAACCGGGGCAACAAGTGAAAATGAAAATGAAAAACCGACTGTTCTCCGTCTTCTCCGCTTGCGTGCATTATATTTGTGCCCGTTGCTCCAATTTTTTCTTTATAGGCAAGTGCCAACTTTTTTGATGTGGTTATAAGTTTTTCAAGTAAATTATCGGGAATATCGTACAAATCTGCAAAATGTTCTTTGGGAACTATAAGGGTATGTCCATAAACTTCTATCTCATTCGGTAAAAAGCATAAAACCTCATCTGTTTCGTAAACCACACGCGCAGGCAATTCTTTATTTATTATTTTACAAAAGATGCAATCGTTCATAGATCAAAGTAATTAAAATTCAAACTGTGGACCCTACCGGATTCGAACCGGTGACCTCCTCGTTGCAAACGAGGCGCTCTACCAACTAAGCTAAGGGCCCAGCTTGATATATCCATCAGCGACAATCTTTCCTATACAGTCCTCTAACATCAGAAACCCCACTAATCACTGGTCACTAGTTGCTAGTCATCAGTCATTAGTCATTTGAGCCACTAATTCTGATAATATTCGTCAAAGCTCCCCATCAGTCCAACGAACTGCTCATTGAGCGAATTGATTGAGTCGGTACGCTGATTAATACTTTCAATCACTTTATTAATTTCTTCTTCGCTTACATACGTTCCGCCAAATCGTTTGTTAAGAAGCGCCAATAATTTGTTAAGGTCATTGGTGTATGCGAGAAGTTGATTGATCAACGCGGCCTCCGAACTAATTGCGACAAGCGCTGTCTGCGCGGCATAGTCGGGAGAAATCCCGGGAATCGCGCGCGCCATTTTCTCCAATTCAAGCGCCAAGGCAGTTGCCTGATCGCTCATCGCTCTATTTTTGCTAATTTCAGAAAGCACAACATCCAACGCGCTCGCGGCCCTGCGTTGCTTTTCATATTCTTGAACGGTCTTCAAACTCTGCGAAGTTTCGTTAAGCGACCCAACAATACCTTCAGCGATAGACGCCGCCTGGTTCCGCGAGTTGGCGAACGATTCGGGAATATGGTTGCGCGCCAGAGGAGAAGCGATATATGTCACAAACGAAATCAGCCCGAATACAAGAATCGCTCCACCAATCAACTTCAGTTTTCTAGGAATTTTTTTCATAAAAGAAGTAGACCACGACCTCAACATAGCGTATCAAAGCTCACTAAAAAATCAAGCCAGAAGCCATATATCACCCCCGCCAAATCAACGCGCAATAATACGTACAAACAACATAGAGAAATTTTTACAAAAGCCACGCTCATCCATACCAACTGTCCGCTTAAGAAACGATCGTTTCTTAAGCGGAAAATTTTCATCCAGCCATCTTACATTTTCGGAAAGTCTTTTATGAGCGGGCAAGGGGAATCTCCCTCGCCTCTCGCCCGACCAGTCGGGCTCGGGCTGGGCACCGCCTCGCCGTGCTCGCTACTGCTCGCACATGCTCCGGCGTTTCGTCCCCCACACAAGCAAAGCAGTTTGCTTGCTTGCCATAAAATAAAATTTCCGCAACAAGTGCGGAATTTTACTTTGGAGCGGGTAAGGGGAATCGAACCCCTATCACCAGTTTGGAAAACTGGAGTAATAACCATTATACGATACCCGCTTTCGTGAGAAAGTATATCGTCTGATATTCTCTTTTTCAAGTAAAAAATCTTGTCGTCATTACCTTGCCTTTTCCTCACACCCCTTTCCCTTCTCACCCCAAAACCCTGTCTTATCCCAACATCAACCACTCGGGCTTGAGCCACAATAACAGTCCCAACGCCACCATCAGGACCCCCCCGATAAGCCGGGACCAACGCGCGTATTTTCCGGAAAGCCCCGTAAGACGCAAGGCGGTCATCGCTAAAACAAACACCACCATATCATCAAGAATATAAAAGAAAATATAGAGCAACAGATACCCATAGTACTGCCACACAGCCAAATCGTTTAACGCCAGCACTTGCGTATATACCGCCGGCAACCCAGCCGAACACATCAATTCAACCATATTTACCGCTCCGGCAAGCAAAATAATTCCGGCTAGCGCAATCCAAAAATTTCTCTCATGCGTAAAAGAACGGAGTTTTTCAAATATTTTTTTCTTTCCTTCCGATGCCTCAACAGCGCATACTGCATCGGTCTTAGTAAAAAATTCTTTTAAGCTCCACGCCCCTCCTCCAATCGCTACCGCCCCAATCGCAACCCGAATCCATACCAAAAATCCAAGGAAAAGAAGCGCGTGAAGCCACGCCGCCATAAAAACAAAATAAACCAATCCCGACACAAGAATAAACGTTCCCCCCAAAACCCACATTCGGGTTCTGTGTTTCATCTCTAAAAGTAATCCGATTAAAAATAGAAGCGCCCACATGGCGCATGGGTTAAACCCGTCAGCCAGCCCAAACACCATAGTCAAAGCAGGCAAAGAAAAATCTTTCACCGATACGTTTCCGAAAAAAGGAAGCGAAAAAGATTCCGACTCAGGCACGGGCTCTTGATCGGTAGAAGGATCTTTGGCGGAAGATGGATCTTCTGAAGGGTTCTCTTGATTGGGGACTTCCGCGCCGTATAAAATACTTCCCACAACATCGCGATATGACGCTCCGTCCTTATATGAAACGACACGCCTTTCAATTTCCGCTCCGCTTGTTTGGTCGTTAAAATATCCCACCATTGACCAATCCCCAACAACAATAAAAGGAACTCCGTTTGCCCCGACATCAAGCGCTTTGGCAACTTCTTGCATCAAGCGCGCATTTACGGGATTGTTCCACACCTCAAACGCAAAAATCTTAACGTCTGGATATTTTTCCTGAAAAGATGAAAGAAATATCCCTTCTCGCTGGCAATGCGGACATCCATCTCCGTAAAAGAAATATATGCTTACCGCATTTTTTTCTTGCGCAAAAACGCCACCGGAAACGGCCAACAGCATTCCTAACACAAAAAAAGAAACAAGAATTTTTTTCATATGGTGGGATATTCTAAACTTTGCGCGAAATCATTTTGAAGGGAACCGCCCCCCCCTCCGCCGCACCCTCGTTTTGAAGACCGCTGTCGTTCAGGCCAGCGAGGCTGGCACGCCGCAGAATTATTCTATCAGAAAATCAAGCTGTTCTTTCGGGATACCAACAGAAAGTCCATATTGTATTGCTGGCTCCCAAGTGCTTTTGTCATCAACTTTCTGTGTAAAGGTCTTATCCCGAAAGATAACAATCATTTCATCTCCGCTCCAAAAATGCGCGTACCATCTTTCGGGCTTCAAAACGGACGAGAGTTTTTGCAACTGTTCTGGCGTTGCTTCAACCTTACACAAATGCCAACGCTCGGTCGGATTATCCTCATTCGTAATGCGAACATTCAAAATGTTGAAGTTGTTGAGAACACGACTATCCTCTAAAGATTCTTCAATGATGGTGCCAAGATAAAATCCGGGATGTGACTTCATCTCAAACTGGATTATTTGGAAACCGTGTTTCTCAACTTCTTCCGGCAACCAAAAAGTTTGGCCTTTAGTTTTGAGAATATAGGTGGCGACAACTTCAATTTTTCTTCCCGTATATTCCTTTTTGTCTTCATCCCATTCCTCCAAAACCAAAGTGTCGCCCTCATTTACCTCAAAATCGGCAAGACGCAATTCCAACTTTTTTTTGCCGGAGATAATTTTCTCAAAATATTCTCGCCAAACTTTTTTGTGGATTGTAGCCATAGCTATTTGCTCAAAAAATTCTGAAAGTTCCTGTTGGTGGACCCAGCGAGAATCGAACTCGCGCCTGCGCAATGCGAATGCGCCGTCGTACCACTAGACTATGGGCCCAAAAAAGACCCCAGAAGCTTATCTGATTTCACTCCCCGATTCAATATCTTCCATTGTAGTAAGAAGCACGGGACCCTCTTCTTCGTTGGACGCCGCTAAAAGCATTCCCTGACTTTCAATCCCCATGAGCTTTCGCGGTTCAAGATTGGCAACAATAATAATTGTCTTTCCAACAAGTTCATCGGCTTCATATTTTGTCCCAATTCCGGCGACAATTTGTCTGTCGGCTTCCGACCCATCATCAAGCTCGAGCCGAATCAATTTATCGGACCCTTCCACTCGTTGAGCGTCAAGAACTTTTGCCGTTCGCAATTCTATTTTTTTAAAGTCATCAAACGAAATCATTTTATTTTTTTACCACGAATGAATTCGTTATATCCGCAAATGTTTGCGTATATCCGTCCCACAAACTTTCCAACGTGTTGAAAGAAAGCACCCACACGTCTTCATCCACTCCCTCCACAACAACCATAAGCACGTGGAAATCAAATCCGCTTTGAGTCCCCTTGATTTCAAACGCCCGCGCGGTTTGTCCGTTCACACTGACAGTGTTTTCATTAAGAAATTCTGGTTCAAAAAGCGCCGCAAAAAGTTGCTGTTTGAGGGTATCTATATATTGCTCTTGAGTTTTCCCGTTATACGAATCGTACGAAACGGAAAAATACGAATGAAAATTCGCTTTTTTCGCCTGCGGGTCAGAAATAGTTTCGTTTTGATTTACGATTATAGCCGAAACTCCCATAGGAGCTGGAGCCGATTTCCATCCCTCCGGATAACGAACCGAAAAATCATCGGTCGCGATCACTCGATTTTCGTCTTCTGTATTATTTTGAGGCGCGACAAAATTGTTTTCTTTTTCTCCGAGAGGTTCACCGCTTTGAGAAATGTCTTGTGCAACATCAGAAGGACTTTCGTCGTTCTCTCTGTCCCCCAGATACCACCATGCCCCACCGACACAAAGCAAAATAACAACGAATATCAAAATAAGATTTTTTGACATAGATATATTATATAATTTTTATAATAAGCGTCTGTATGTGCCATACACTCGGGGACGATCGCTATCATTGTCGGACTGTCAAAAATTAGATTCTGCACTTGCTTGCTATTTGGAAAATGTTTTCCTGCCATTGTCGGGCTGCCGGGAATCGAACCCGGTCTACACGCACCCGAAGCGTGCGTACTACCGGTATACTACAGCCCGACAATGACAACAAGCACACGACAAGACATATATACACTATACCCGCCATCCTTCTCACGCAAGCGCTCCAATTACGCTCCAAGCCTTATCTTTTGCACATCAACCTTCTGCCCATAAAACAATTTAAAAAGTTCTCGCACACGCCACGAATCTTCCGTACTATAAAACAAACGCTTCCCCGAAACATCAAGCTGTTGACTGATTTCGAGATGACGTTCAAAATAATCAACCAATTTCTTTGCGACAATTTCTCCCTGACTAAGAATGCGCACATCAGAGGGTGTGTATGTTCGAATCGTGTGTTCAATCAATCCATAATGTGTACACCCCAACACTAACGTATCAATATGATGCGCTTGGGAAAAAAGCTCTTGGGTGTATTTTCTCACCGCCAATTCAAGTCCCTCCCAATAGAGCTCCCCTGCTTCAATAATCGGGACGAGCAACGGACAGGCCTGTTGCCGAACTTTGATGTCTTTGTTTAATTTTGTAATTTCTTTTGGATACGTAAACGAATGTACCGTCGCCTCGGTTGCCAAAATTCCGATCTCGCCCGTCTTTGTTTTTAAAATAGCTTCCTCTGCGGTGGGGATAATAATCCCAAGCACTCGTCTATCGGGATAATATTTTGGCAAAAATTCTTGCTGAATGCGTCGCAGGGCCGACGATGAGGCGGTATTGCACGCCAGAACCACAAGACGCGCGCCTTCTTTTAATAAACGCGCGACTCCTTGGCGAGTGAATTGATAGATAACTTCATGACTGTGCGATCCATAGGGAGTTCGCGCGTTATCGCCAAGATACACATACGAATACTGTGGCATCAAAGCGACCACTTCTCGAAATATAGAAAGCCCCCCAAGCCCCGAATCAAAAAAGCCGATCATAAAGATAGTATATAGTATCTGGAAGATTGTAGTTAGTATAGACACGCAACAAACACTCCACGCCTCTCCATCGCTTAAAAAAACAACACATTCAATCTCTCCGGCCAAAAAAAGCCGCGGGGAAGACCCACGGCCACAAATCAATGTACAGAACTACCTACACCAAGAAGAAAAAAGCTCCTGAATGCCAGTAGGGCGACTCGCCCCACGCCGGCTTTACTTCGCAATGCCATTCATCAGCCGTCTCGATGCGAACGAACTGCGAATGTCCGCATCGCACGGCATCCTTCGCTTTCTCGACGTCAATAACGCGGTAGGGGCCGCGAAGTCCCCACACGCTCTCAACGTGGCCGGGTGATTCTTGAAAATGAGGGAGGATGTCAACGATATCCCCCTTCTTGAAAAGAACTTCCTGAGAACCGGCTTGTTCAGACATTTTTCTCTCCTTCCGATCCCTCGCTCCGCAAAACAAAGCAGTACGCGGGATACCAAAACTCCTGTTCTCCTTCGGGATGTATCACTTCGCGCGTGAAGCTGTTGCGAAGCCGAACCTCAAAGTACCCCCTCTTGGGGTTGTACCTGCACTCGATCACCTCGGGAGCCACAGTATCGTCAACTTCTGGGTGTCTCAACCAAAAGCCCATGGTCCCTATGTCGAGTTGTAGTAGGTCGCCCCCAAAGAACTCCCCTTGTTCGCGACGCCTTCTTTCCTCTGTTGCGCGACGCCATATCGCCACAACAAAGACAAACGCCGCCGTAACCAGAGCAGTCCACACCAATGGATGGGAAAAGAACCCAACCTCATTCATTTTCAAAATCTCCTTTCTGCCCACACCATACCCCCTTACCAAAGAAAAGTCAAAGAACGCATATTCAAGCCCTCCCAAACGGCTCAATCTAAGATTGAGCCGTTTCATGACGCATAAATATGCGGATTATTGGCATCTATCAAAAAAGCTCGCGATTTTAACGAACCCCTTTCCCGATGCAAAAATAACCAGAGTTACTTTACCCAATATCTTTTTTTCAACTCTCCCTCTGCTTCTTCTTCAAATGCTTCTTGCTTCTTTTTTGATTCTTTTGCCTTTTTTTGCAGTTGTTCTTCAGAGTATGCGCCCAATACTTCTATCCGTTTCTTAAGACGCTCTTTTGTATTGAGCGTGGGATCATCAAGTACCTCTTCCAAAAGAGCATTCTGAATCATCCCTACCTTTGGCGATGGCTCAAGATGGGCGATATCCATAATATCGTTTCCATTCACGGCAAGCATCTTGGGAGAAATCGGGTCTCGACGAACTTTGTCTATCATAAATTGCAGATGGCGTAGCTTGTACGGAAATGCTTTGGGCACTCCCGAGCCGATTCTATCGGCTTCGCGAACCTTCAAAAGCGCATCAACATATTCTATTCCGACTCGCTTGATAAAGCGTCTCACTCCCGCCTCGGAAATTTCTCCAGTGTTGTAGTAAAACTGATGATACCGCACCAGATGAGTAGTATCGTCTATCACCTGCCTTGAAAATCGCAATCGCTCCAGAAATTGTTTTGTCATGCGCGCGCTGATTACTTCGTGGTTATAAAACGTCGCGCTTCTCCCCTCTCCTTTCTTTGATTTGGGCTTCCCTGCGTCGTGGAACAGCGCGGCCAAGCGCACCTCAAGCGAATATCCCTTTTTTGCGGCATATTCAAGCGCCCGCACGTTATGCTCCCACACGGTATAGATATGATGAAGATTTTGTTCCACCCCAACTCCTTCAACGAGTTCGGGCGCGATGTGACCAAGAAGTCCCATATCATAGAGCATTTCAACTCCCTCTTTCGCGCGAGGAGTAAGAATGATTTTTTCAAATTCATCGCGAATGCGCTCCCATGCGATATAGGAGATACGCTTCGAATTTTTTATAATCGCTTGCGCTGTTTTCTTCTCAATTTCAAATCCAAGCTGACAAGCAAACCGCACCGCCCGCATCATCCGAAGCGCGTCTTCGGAAAATCGCTCATCTGAGCTCCCCACGGCACGAATAATTTTTTGTTTGAGGTCATCTTGCCCCCCAAAAGAATCTATAATTTTGAACGATACGTTTTCATTTTTATTTTTGAGATTTGATTTTTGAATTTGCGCCGCCATCGCGTTGATAGTAAAATCGCGCCGAGCAATATCTTCTTCAATCGTTTGAGCAAAAACGATTTTATCAGGATGTCGTTTATCGCTATATCCTATTTCCTTTCGAAATGTCGTCACCTCTATCACTTGCGTTTCCTCGCTTTTCCCATTTCCTTTTTTATCTTTTACTTTTATCCCTACGGTCCCAAATTCATTTTCATACACACTCTCGGGAAAAAGTTTTTGTACTTGATCGGGCGTCGCATTGGTAGCAATGTCCCAATCTTTTGGTTCTTGTTTTATGAGCATGTCCCGCACACACCCTCCTACCAGATATGCCAAAAATCCAGCTTCTTCAAGTTGTGCGACAATATCTCCGATCGTCTGGGGAATTTTGACTTTCATGGTAGTACAATTTACTATATTTGTAGCATGCGAGTTTTCTTTCGCAGGGCAACGCTCCTGTAGTGAAATGGATTATCACAACTGCCTTCGAAGCAGTTATTGGGGGTTCGAATCCCTCCGGGAGCACAAACGCAAACTTCAATGAGCGGGCGAGGAGAATCGAACTCCCGTCTCAGCCTTGGCAAGGCCGTATAATAGCCACTATACGACGCCCGCGTCTTTTTGAACTTTACCTTTTTCTCGTTTAACTTTCAAATTATAGTGTCCCCCCACTAGGACTCGAACCTAGAACCTTCTCCTTAAGAGGGAGCAGCTCTACCAATTGAGCTATGGGGGGAGAAAAACTCTTTCGCAAAAAGCATACACACCAACAACCTTTTTTTCAAGAGAATCACCGAAATCCTCTCAATATTTCCGAGACATTCAAACGAAGCAATTCAAGAAACGTCCCCGACGAACCAGCGCCCCATGGATCAAGCACCGCCACCCGGACATTAGCATCGTCAAAAGCTCCTTGTACTGCCTCGCGAGGAAAAGATGGGTCGATAACAATAAGCTGTATCCGAGCTTTTTTAAACACTTTCGAAAGATACTCCAAAAATGCTTCGTCAATGTCTTCTTTTGGAGGAACATCAAACCACCCCGCCACGTCAAGATGAAGGTCCTGCGCGAACGCGTCAAACGAATTTCCCAAAAGCGCGACGTTGTCATAGACAAAGGGCGCGAGCACGTCCAGCGCCTCCCGTCTGGCGTTGGCAAGCGAGATACTGTACTCGTACGCGTTACTCAAGTACCACACCTTATTTATTTCATCCACGTTTCCGATTTCTCTTGCAATTTGTTGCGCGATATTTTGCGCGCCACTAAAGGAAAGCCAAAAATATATCTCGCGCCCGCCCTCCCAAGAAACTTCCACCAAAGGATGTTCTTTCCACTCTGCATTTTGAGACGAATCATTGCGCAACACGACGACCCGCGGATCGTTTCGAGAGGGCTTATAAACATCTTGAAGAGCTTGGGTGGTGAAAAATATTTTGGGACCTTTGTGGTGCGCGGTAGCTTGCGCGAACGATTCAAGCGAATGCTGAGCATAAACATCGGCTCTATCGCCCACAATGATACTGGCGATATCGGCAAGCGTCGCAAATGACGCCCCCACAACTACCCGCGTAGCGGGAAGAGGAATAATCGCATCTACATCAACTTCGTTCCGCCATGAACGCCCCCACAAAAAGATAGCCGAGACGATTATAAAGACGATAAGAAAAAGTCCGGCGGATTTGTAGTATTGTTTCATACGCGCTTGTCGGAAAAGATAATGCGCAAGGGATCTTTATATCCTTTCTCCCAGGGATTGTCCGAAGTATATCCGACGCACGCGCCCTGTTCATTCCCCTCCACCGCGCACACATCTTCTTGAGGAGCATCGAGTGTGGGACTTGATTTTATTTCAAAATGTAAATGTATATCGGGAAGCTCCTTGCTCGAGCACCCATCTTCTCCGATACGCCAATATTCACATCCATAACCGGTATTCCCCATTTCCCCCAGGACAGTCCCCGCCACAACCTCATCACCGATTTTTAACGATTTTTCAAACGAGTCCAAATGTCCGTATAAAGCGTAAAGCTCTTCTCCTTCAATAACGTGACGCACGATAATCACATTCCCCAACCCACGATCATGATCTCCGTTCAATGTCATTGAAACAATTCTCCCTTCATGTACCGCCCGGACCCGCAGATCATCCACAAATTGATTGGGAGCAAAATCAATTCCGGCATGTTGAATATAGTTTTCGCGCTTATCTTCATGCCACCGCCAATCGGTTTTAAGCGGAGAATTAAATCGTTGCCGAATCCAAAAATTATTTTGATCTACCGGACTTTCAAATCCTTCACGCAAAGTTTCGTCTTGAAGCGTCGTATACGAAATCACCACATCCCCCCGCTCAACAAGATCATAAAATTCTTTCGCGCTCGCATCCTCAAGACGGATACACCCACCAGAAAATTGGCTGGTCACTTTTGTCCCATCAGGATGATACGGAATCCCGTGCACGAAAAAATCCTCATAGAGCTGGACCGCCCAATCCATATATACGGGGAAAATTGACGACATAAACGATTGTCGTTTTACTCCTATCTGGAAATAACCAGTCGGTGTCTGGTACCACGCCCCATAAGGCGCTTGATACGCAACAGGAAGCGTTTTTTGCAATAATCCGTTTTCATAGAAAAAGATACGACCATTTGAAAGATCTATCTCAAAGAGCCGAAATGCGTTGGCCTTGGGGGGTCGGGAACAGAATTGCTCGTCCGCCTTGTCAAAAAAGTCGGGGCTGGCGACACAAAAAGAGCTAGAAAGAGAAGAAGTGGCGCTTGGCGCCGTTTTTTCCTCCAGAACCTCAATCGCCTCCCGAAGTTCTATGAGCGCGTCGGGAACGGATGGTTCTCCTCCGGCGATTGTAACGTTACGAGATGGAATAAAAAAAAGAAGGCCCCCAAAAAACGTTACAATAAGAAAAATAAAGAAAACGTGCCATTTCATGCCTTTATTATGCACACTTCCAATTCTAGAATCAATTCAGCCCTTTCCCTTTTTTAAAAAATCTGCAATACTAGATACGTTATCTCCCCCTATGGGGGGTTTTTCACTCAATGAAACTAATTTGCTTCTCGTTCGTTATATATGATAGGTGCGAATAAGAAAAATGACATAGATTTGATTCGTCGCGCCGCTGAGGGTGAATCCTCGGCTTTTGGCTTGCTCTACGACAAATATCATCGGGCAATATACCGTTTTGTATATTTGAAGGTGAGTCACCGTGAGGAAGCCGAGGATATCACCCACCATGTATTTTTGAATGCATGGCAGAACATTGACGCTTTTGAGGATCAGGGGCTCCCGATCACAAGTTGGCTCTATAAGATAGCCCACAACAAGGTGGTGGATTATTACCGGACCAGACGGTTCACCGCCAACATTGACGATATCCCCGAGGAAATCCTCAATATCGCCACGGGAGACGACCAGGAGCTAGTACAACGGCGCATTGCCGTTAAGAAGGTGCTTGAGGCGTTACGCTCGCTCCCCGAAGACCAACAAAACGTTGTTATGATGCGATTTGTTGAAGAGCTTCCTCACAAGGATATTGCTCAAGTGCTTGGGAAAAGCGAGGGAACGATCAGAGTTCTCCAACATCGCGCAATAAAAAGCCTGCAACATATACTCAAAGATTATGAAGCCTAAAGAAATTTTACACATACTGCAGTCGCTCAAAGACATTGAGCCACGCAAGGATTTTTCAGAAGAGTCCCGCTTTTTGATTCTTTCAACAAAACAGAAGCACTCTTTAAAAGAATATCTGCCCTCCAGAGTTTCTCTTTCGGGGGTTCTTTCGCAATCGTTTCTTTCACATCCGCTACGGGCAATCGCGTTTACTTTCGCGGGTGTTTTGATTATCGTTACCGCTTACACCGCAACGCAGGAAATTTCCCCCCTGTTCCTCCCCGGACTCAATCAGGGGAAAGTAGTCGCCGAGGCCGAAATGATCAACAAAACGATTAATATTGAGCTTGATCGGCTTGAGTACTTTGATGCGACAAACAAAACGGGATCTTCCGCGCTCAACCAAGTAACCAGCAAACAACTTGATCACCTAAATCAATCCATTCTTGAAAAAGAAGCGCAGAATATCGGGACGGGAACGCTTTCTCCTGAAGTGGAAATGAACGAAAAGCTTAACGAAATCCTCAAGCAAATAAATCAATGAGATTCTTTTCTGCTAAAAACTTTTTACGGACGCTAGGAGCGATAGCGATTGTAATGACGCTTGGCATAGCACAAGCGCCTTTTTCGCGCGCGCAATCCTTAGATATTGACCAGAAGCTTTCTGAGACGCAAGAAGGCGTGAGCGCGCTTCTTGAAGTAAAAGACAGCACCACTCTTTCCGCTCAAGAAAAGGCGCGTAAGGAAGTTGAACTCAAAAAACAGATTGTTTTGGGAGTTATTGATCTGGCAAAGGCACAGCTCAAAGACAGCAAAGAAAAGCTTGATGCGCTTACACTCCCCGATACGGATGAGTGGAAAAATCTTAGGGAATACTACGATAGAAAGATAGAGTCCCATAATGAATTTTATGACAAGACACGAAACGATATTATCGCAGCGGCCAGAGCATTTGCCACGGATTCGCTCACTCAACTCACCAAAAAACTTGAAGAGGAAAAGTTGAATAAGATAGACCCGACGGTAGAACAGATGACCAACGTCATTATTGTCTTTAACACGGAAAATATCCTCATACTTGCGGATGAGCGTCTCAAAAAAATAGAGAACGACATTACAAAAGTATATGCGCAAAAACTCGTTCAAAACGAAGACTTAAAAACGCTCTTTGACCAGTCGGCTCAAATATTAGAGTCATCGCATCAGAAAAATAAAGAAGCGCAAGAAATCATCATACATCTTTACGCGCAAGACGATTCCACGCTCCCCAATAGATATCTAGAAGATCTTTCAAAAAAGCTCCAAGATGCTGTCCAAACGAGCACGGCAACAACCACAAGCAATTCAACAACAGCTCAAGCGCCTCAAAGTATCGGGACATATCTGCAATCTTTAATTATCGGATCACTCAGAGACATTCGTTCAACATACGACATCTTCATCGAAATGAGCGTGAATGTAACCAAATATCTAAGATAATACACACAAATATAAAAAGCCCCGACATGTCGGGGCTTTTTATATTTGGAAACAAGTTATTGAACCATCTCCTTCAATGCCTTTGCCGCTCGAAACTTCGGAGCAACCTTTGCGGAAATATGAATTTTTTCTCCGGTGCGTGGGTTAATCCCCTCGCGAGCCGCGCGTCGAGAAACTCGGAACGTTCCGAATCCAGGAATTGCGACTTCCTCGCCCTTGCTCAATGTTTTTGCGATAGTATCAAATACCGCATCAACAGCAGTCACTGCTTGTTTTTTCACTTCAATACCAGCAGCCTGCATAATAACTTCAACGAGTTCTGGCTTTTTCATACGAAATAATTATGGATATTATTCTCTTTCTGCCGACCTTTTCTTAGTTTTCTTAATTATACTACCCTATAGAAATAAAAACAACAAGTAAATATGCGACTCCCTCGCCAGAGCATAGACAAACCCCAGTATTTAAGCCCCCGCAAACGGCTCAGTTTGTTTATTTATTCACAACTGAGCCGTTTATAAGAGCAAGGATATAAGCCACGTTTTAACACAAACGGCTCAATCTTCCTTCTTTAGATTATTTGGCGTATTCTACCGCTTTTGTTTCGCGTATAACCGCAACTCTGATCTCTCCGGGGAATTTCACCTCGGATTCGATGCGCTTTGCGATATCCCGAGCAAGATTGAGCGCTCCAAAATCGTCAACTTTTTCCGGCACCACGAAGATGCGCAGTTCTCTTCCCGCTGAAATCGCGTATGCTTTTTCAACTCCGTCAAAGGAAGTCGCAATATTTTCCAACTCGGCGAGTCGTTTAATGTAGTTTTCAAGCGTATCGCGTCGCGCTCCGGGACGAGCGGCCGATATCGCGTCCGCCGCGCCAACAATGTACGCCTCGGGACTCGCGTAAGGATATTCCTCGTGATGCGCCTCCATCGCGCGGATAACACGTTCATCAACCCCATATTTTTTCAGGATCTTCCGTCCGATATCAACGTGACTTCCCGACACTTCGTGGTCAATTGATTTCCCGATATCATGAAGAAGCGCCCCTCGTTTCGCTATTTCCGCATCAACGCCCAATTCCTCGGCAAGCATATTCGCGAAATGAGCAACTTCAACAGAGTGCCGCAATACATTTTGCCCATAACTCGTTCTAAAATGCAGACGCCCAAGCAACTGGATAATTTCCTTAGGCAAATCATACACACCGATTTCATACGCCGCCGCCTCTCCAGATTCAATGGTTTGCTTCGCAATTTCTTGATTTGCTTCTTCAATTTTCTCCTCAATTTTTGCTGGCTGAATACGACCGTCTTTGATTAACCGCTCCAACGCAATACGAGCGATCTCGCGACGAACCGGATCGAATGAAGAGATAACAATACTATCGGGCGTTTCATCAATCACAAGCTCAACCCCAGTAAGCCGCTCAAATGCGCGGATATTTCTTCCTTCTTTCCCGATAATTTTCCCCTTAAAGTCCTCGTCGGGAAGCGGAACGGTTGTCGTGGTAAGTTCCGTCGCAGAAGATCGGCTATATCGCTGTATTGCGGTCGTAATAATATCAATCGCCCGCTGTTCAATCTCTTCACGACGATCCTTCATCATCTTTTGGGTGAATTCCAAAAGATCTTCTTGGTATTTTTTTTCTATATCTTTAAAAAGCACGTCCTTTGCCTGTTCTTCGTTCATCCCCGCAACTTTTTCTAACTCCACAATCGCGTCATTTCGAACTTTTTCTATCTGCGCTTTCAGCGCCGCAATTTTTTGTATATCCTCCTGCATCTGTTTTTCCCGCTCACGGATATCAACGCCCTGCTTTTCAAGCAGTTCCTCGCGCTTCAAGAGTCGATCTTCCGTTTTTGCTAACTGGTTCTTTCGTTCCCGCTCTTCTTGTTTTATTTCCTCAAGAATCTTTGCTGATTGCTCTTGCGCCTCAAGAACAATTTCTTTGGCTTTTGAGCGACTTTCCTCTAACTGCTTTTTGATTTTTTCCTCAATCGATGCGGCTCTGCGCGATACCAACGCCTGACGCACCACATACCCAACGATAAGTCCACCCACCAGAGCGGCTCCTAACAATACGTAGTTGATCATAATTTAAAATTCCCCGGCTCTTTCGCAACAAAGCACTTCCCGCCAAAACAGGGCGCGCAAATGAACGTACGCCACACATATCTAACATCAATTGGTTTCTAAAAAATCGATGATCCATATGCGCTTCATCCTACAAGACGACCCGCTTTGACACCACGCATTTCTTACGAAATTCGTCCGGAAATAATTACTTGATATTCGTATATTTATATTACACTTCAGAAGCTCTCGCGTCAAACACCTCTCTTTTTTTCTTTTTTATATCGTTGTGGGGGAACTTTCAATCGCTTTTTCCGCGCAATTTATGTACACTAGATACTATATGAAACAACCAGTTGTGCTTGTTGTGCTTGATGGCTGGGGCATTGGCTCACACGGAAGCGAAGATCCCATCCATGTTCTTCATCCCCCCACAATTGAGTATATAAAACAAAACTATCCCTCCGGAGCTTTGCAGGCGTCTGGAATTTCGGTTGGGCTTCCGTGGAACGAAGAGGGCAATAGTGAAGTAGGTCACTTAACCATGGGTATTGGGCGTATTATCTACCAACACTACCCCCGCATCACTATGGCGGCGCGTGATGGAAGTTTAGAAAAAAATGAAGTGCTACAAAAAGCCGTAGAACACGTCAAGAAAAATTCTGGAACGCTCCATCTGCTCGGACTCATAGGAGGAGGGAACATTCATTCTTCGTTTGAACACCTCACTACACTTATTACCATCGCTCAAAATCAAAATATTCCCTTCGCGATTGACGCGATCACCGATGGAAGAGACAGCGACCCACACTCGGCATATTCTTTTATCAAACAACTCCCACAGGAGAGAATCGCAAGCCTCTCGGGAAGATTTTACGCGATGGACCGCGATCAACACTGGGACTTCACACAACAGGCATATCAAGCAATAACAGGAGAAGGCGCCTCCATCGCAACTTCAGAGATTGAGCCCCACATTAAAACAACGTACGAGAAAAAACTCAACGACGAATATATCGCCCCCGTCACGCTCAATAAGGGAGAGCTTTCTCTTAAAGATAATGACGCTCTTTTTATTTTTAATTTTAGAGAAGATCGCGTTCGACAAATCGCCGAAAGTCTTGTACATACATCTTTTTCCAAATTCCCCACAAAACGTTTTTCAAATCTCTTTGTCGCGTCAATGACTCAAATACGACACGACATCCCAATCCCCGCCGCGTTCCCCCCGCAAAAAATAGAAACATCTCTTGGGAAAGTACTTTCTCAAGCCGGCAAAATACAGCTTCGCGTCGCCGAAACTCAAAAATACGCGCATGTAACATTTTTCTTTAATGGTCTTGTGGACAAACCCTTCCCCAACGAATATCGCGTGCTTATTCCATCAAGAACCGTTTCACGGCAAGACCAAGATCCGGTTATGATGGCGCCGGCAATCACGGCCAGAGCAATTCAAGCGGTTGAAGAGAATACGTTTGATTTTATTCTGGTGAACTACGCAAACCCCGATATGATCGCGCATACCGGAAATTACGACGCGGCCAAAAAAGCCATACAAGTCATTGATGCTGAACTTTCGAAACTAATATCGGCCGTTATCCGCACCGACACGACACTTATTGTCACCTCAGATCACGGGAACATTGAACGAATGTTTAACCCCGTAACCGGTGAACCAGAAACAAAACATGATATCAGCCCCGTCCCCATTTACCTCATCTCAAAACGCTCATACAAGCCTCAAAATCCTTCGTTTGTAGCGGAACGGGAGCGCTACACAATCGGAATGCTTGCCGATATTGCCCCCACTGTCTTAGAAATCATGAATGTTCCTCAACCCCCTTCAATGACTGGGAAAAGTTTGCTCTCCCAACTGCTCAACCAACAATAAACAAAAGAAAGGGCATACAAGAAAAGTCCGCTTTAGAAACGATCGTTCCTAAAGCGGACTTAAAATTTTGTTTTCTATTGTGATAGATTTTGTTGCCAAATGGTAAGTACTCGTTCGTATTTATTCATGCGCCAAGGAGTTGCGGGCGCCCCGCTTTTAAGCCCCCATGCGCCAACCCCTACCGCCAAGTCAGCAATAAAGTCGTCTTCGGTCTCTCCACTGCGATGGCTCACAACTGTTTTCCATCCGTTTTGATGCGCCAGAGAAACGACATCAAGCGTTTCTGAAAGCGTCCCGATTTGATTCGGTTTTATGAGAATGGTATTCCCCGCTTTTTCCTTTATTGCTTTTGCGAGCCATTTTGGGTTGGTGGTCGTAAGATCATCGGTAATTACCAGCACATCTTTTTTTGCGACATCGCTCGTAAGCGCCTCAAACGAATCAAAATCCTCTTCAAAGAAAGGGTCTTCAATAGAAACAACCCCGTACGCGTCAATAAGTTCTCTATATCGCCTCTCAAGTTCCTGGGGTGAAAAGGAGACGCCAGAAAGAATATATGCCCCATTTTTATAAAATTGAGTCGCTGCAGTATCCAGCCCGATATGCATCGGGTGCTGATAGGTGGAAATAACTTCTTGTAAAACGCCCAATGCCTCCTCATTGTTTGTAAAGGGAGCGCAAAACCCCGCCTCGTCTCCCACAAGGACTCGACTGGCCCCAAACGTATCAACTAAAAACATCTTTAATTTTTCGTAACATCTTTGTCCAACGCTCAAACCCAATCCAAAATCATCGGTTTTGGGTATTATTTGAAACTCCTGAAAATCCAGCTTCAATTCTCTCCCCGAGTCATCTTTCCATTCTTGAGGCACGGCAACGTGAGCGCCTCCGTTAATAACGTTAAAAATCGGGCGAGGGAATTTATCCGCCCCCCGAGTCCCGACAAGCTCGCGAATATATTCATAGAGCTCTCCGCCCCCAAGAACCGACTGCGCCCGAGCAAACGAAAGAGAAAGCGCAAGCATAACATTTCCTCCCAGAGCATCTTTTTTCTCCGTTGCATCTTTTTGGATAAGAAAATCATCAAACGCGCGTTGATTTCCAAAAGATTGAGAGATAATTTCCGATCGCAATTCTCCAAACTTGGCGACCGCGAGGGCAGGGTCGATAGAAACAACCTCGTGCTCCCCTTTGCTCTTTCCAGAGGGCACCGACGCTTTTACATCAAACCCATCACCAATCATGCGCGCCTCAAGCGTATCCTGCCCGCGTGAATCCTGGATAACCGAAAGTTTTACATCAGAAATTTTCATAATATACGCACGTATACACATTCCCACATTCTTGAGAATATGAGAATGTCGTAAAGGAGTTATTTTTTGTGGCGTTTATGTTTTGCAAATGCAATCATAGTCGGGATCACCGAATCAGGGTTTAAGGACATACTTTCTATCCCCTCATCCAAAAGAAATGCGGCCAAGTCAGGCAAATCGCTAGGCCCCTGCCCACAGATTCCTACATATTTTTTATGTTTTTTGCAGATCCGAATAACTTGCGAGAGCATTGCGCGGACCGCTTCGTTATTTTCATTTCCAATACCCCGAATACGCTCATTGCCATCTCTATCAAGCCCCAGCACCAATTGAGTCAGGTCGTTTGAGCCGATACTCATCCCATCAAAAATTTTCAAAAATTCTTCGGCCAAAAGCACGTTGGAAGGAATTTCACACATGACAAAAACTTTTAAGTTTTTGTCGCCCTTCGAAGCTTTCGCGAAGGAGGATCTCTTTGAAACACCTTTTAATCCATATTTTGTTATAAGACCCAAAACTTTTTTTCCTTCCTCAACGGTCCGACAGAAGGGAACCATCACCTGTACATTGGAAAGCCCCATCTCTTCTCGTACTTTTTTCATCGCTTTTACCTCAAGCGCAAATGCTTTTTCAAACGCGGGATGATAATACCGAGATGCCCCGCGCCATCCAAGCATCGGATTTTCCTCCTCTGGTTCGTACAACTCTCCCCCGACCAACTGACGATATTCATTTGTTTTAAAGTCGGAAAAGCGAACAATCACCGGCTTTGGATAAAACGCAGCACCAATCATTGCAACGCCACTGGCAAGCTTGTCCACATAAAACTCTGTTTTGTCTTCATATCCAATAGTCCGCCTTTCAATTTCCCCTATTATCTTCTCAATATTTACATTTTTATTTTCACTTTTGATTTTTGATTTTTGATTTTTGATTTTGACATAATCCACTAACGCCATAGGGTGTATCCCTATCTCCGATGCAATAATAAACTCTTCTCGGGCAAGCCCCACTCCCTCGTTTGGCAAAAATGATTTTTCAAACGCGGTCTCTGGAGTTGCGATATTCATCATTATCTTTACGTTGGGCTTTTGGATTTTCTTTACGTCGTGCTCACTTGTCTTAAACGAAAGTTTTCCATCATACACAAATCCTTCGCTCCCCGTAGTATCCACCGTCACCATTTGTCCTGTTTTTATTTTTCTTGTCGCATTCCCCGAACCAACCACACAGGGGATTCCCAGCTCCCGAGACACAATCGCGGCATGCGAGGTGCGCCCTCCTTTGTCGGTGACGATCGCCGATGCAATTTTCATAATCGGCTCCCAATCTGGGTCGGTCATATCGGTTACCAACACTTCTCCTTTTTTAAAATCGTGAATTCCCTTTACATCTAAAATAATTCGAGCGCGCCCAGTTGCGATTTTGCTCCCCACCGACGCGCCCTCAACTAATTTCTTCCCCTTGCTTTTGAGTTGGTACTCAACAATTTTTGAGAAATCTTTCTGCGCCTGCACGGTTTCTGGACGCGCCTGCACAATATAAAGTTTGCCGTCTTTGCCGTCTTTTGCCCACTCAATATCCATTGGCGTCCATTTTTTGTGTTTATGAGTATAGTGCTCCTCAATAACCACTCCCCATTTTGCGAGTTGCAAAACTTCCGAGTCGCTAAGCGTAAATTGAATCCGCTCTTTTTCTGAAACATCAACGATGTTCGTAGCCTTCTGTCCTCCTTTGCCATATATCATCTTCCGCTTCTTTTCACCTAATGTTTTCTTAAGAATCGGGACAAGTGACCGGTCGCCAAGAAACGGTTTATATACCAAAAATTCATCGGGAATAACTTCCCCCTGCACAATCATCTCTCCCAACCCCCACGATCCGTTGATAAGCACCGCATCTTGAAAGCCCGACTCGGTATCAAGCGTGAACATCACCCCCGATGAACCGACATCCGAACGCACCATTTTTTGCACTCCAACCGACAAAGCAACTTTGAGATGATCAAATCCTTTATCCTGCCGATATGAAATGGCTCGATCGGTAAAAAGCGACGCGTAACACTTTTTCACCGCTTCAAGCAGTTTTTCTTTTCCCACAATATTCAAATACGTTTCCTGTTGACCCGCAAACGATGCCCCGGGAAGATCTTCCGCGGTTGCGGAAGAGCGCACCGCCACATCAACGTCATAAAAATATTTGTGTTCAAGATCGCGATATGCTCGCGCAATTTCTTCTTCTAAGTCCTTGGGGAAAGGCGCTTTTTTAATTGCCTCACGAATCGTTCTCCCTTTGCTCTGTAGTTGTCGAAGGTTGTGTGTGTTAAGTCCTTTGAGCGTGTTTTTAATAAAGACATTTAATTCGCTTTCCTTTAAAAAATAACGAAAAGCATCCGCGGTTGTCGCAAATCCACCCGGGATATTAATTCCTTTGGGAGTAAGTGTGCGGATCATTTCGCCAAGTGAGGCGTTTTTCCCCCCAACCTCGGGAACATCATCAATAGTAAGTTTGGAAAAATTTTTTATGTATTTCATAATTCTTTATTCATAATTCACCGTTCATCTCGTGTAAGTATATCACAAGCAAACATCTTTTTCGCACCATTTAAACGGCTCGAACTAAAATCGAGCCATTTAAATCCTTACATACCACTCACCCCCTTACCCCATCCCCTTTAACCTCATTACCCTCTCTTCACCACCATCATCAAATCCGACACATTAAACGACATTCTTTCTACTTCAATATGTCCGCCAACTTTTTTGAAGAAGGCGTACGAACCATTTTTTGCAAGATATTCTTTTGGCTTTATTCCTTTTGCAATAACGTTCTTTAGTGTTTGTTCGTCAGCGAGCGCTCCAGCAACTGGAGTGTTGTCGTACCCATCAGAACCCACACTTACAACTAGCGCGTCGCTCAAAACCGTTTTTGCTTCGTACGCATCGGCGACAGCAGCCAACACCGCCTCCTGATTTCTTCCTCCCCTTTCGGGACGCTTGGAAAGCTTTACTGTCGTCTCTCCTCCCAAAAGCAACACTTCCCCTTTTTTAATATTTCTAAAAAGCGGGGCAAAAACCTTGTGAGCGTCTCCTTCGTACGCGAGCGAGACAATGCGAGGCCTATATCCCAAAGTACGTGCCTGTTTACTCATTGCGTTAAGCGCGTCTTGGTTGCACGCAAATAGAAGTTGCTGTGTTTTTCTAAAATATTTTTTATTTTTTTGCGTCTCAATAAATTCAAGCCCGGAAATTCGCACTCCATATTTTTTCAAAATTTTCTTCGCATCTTGAATGGTTGTTGTGTCATACACAGTAGGGCCAGAAGCAATCACACTCAAATCATTTCCACATACATCGGAAACAATCAAAGAAACAGAACTCGCAGGATACGCAAAATATGCCAACCCCCCACCCTTAACAGATGAGAGATGTTTACGCACCGTATTAAGTTCTTTTATGGTTGCTCCTTTTTGAGTGAGTGAGTCAAAAATCTTTGAACCCTTCAAAAATTCGTCACGCGACCCGCAGAGAAGCGACGACCCCCCTCCCCCGACAAAAAAGACAATCAAATCTTTTTCTGATGCTGTTTCAAGCAAACGAACGATATACTGCGTCGCCTTCACGTTCGCTAAAGAAGGTTTTGGGTGCGTTCCAAAGAAGGTTTTGATGTGAGAGGTGGAAGATGAGAGGTAAGAAGAGGTTTTCACATCAAGTACTGTTGCGCTCGTGCAGTGCTTTCCTAATATATCAACGATACCCAAAACCGCCCGATACGACCCCTTCCCAAACCCAATAACATGCACTCGCATATAGGCGGAGAGATTGATCTTATGCGTCTTTCCAATATGCCCGATAGAAAGTTTTCCCCCAGAACATTTTACTCTTCGCTTTATAAGGCGCTCAATGCAGATCGCATCGTATCCCGCCTCTAGTATCTTGAGTGCATCCCTGCGCAAAGGAGAGGTGTTTAGTTGAGTTTTGTTTTTTATCATAAATTAGAGCAACGATACCGCCAAAGGAATCGCAAAGAATGATAGCACCGTAGAGACGAGCAATACGTTTCCAACAAACCCCGCATCCAAATCAAACTGCTCGGCAATCACGAAGGTAGTCACCGCTGCCGGCATCGCCGCAAGCAAGAAAAGAATGGGGGCGATAAGAGGGAACGAATCAAACCCCATCAGTAACCACACTAACGCCGGAAACATCGCCACTTTTATTACTGAAATTCCAATAACAAGCCCTACATGTCGACGCAAAAATCGTTTATATAGGAAAGCCCCCAGCACAAAGAGCGCAACTGGAGAAGCGGTCAGGGCAAGCATTGAAAGTCCGTCTCCGATCACCTGCATAATTACCCAATGTTTTGGAATAAAACTTATTCCAATCCCCGCTATTATGGAAAGCACTAAAGGGTTTTTTATAAATCCACCCAATTGATGCGCAAGAGAGTGGTCTTTGCCAATCCACCAACGAATAACAAAAATGGAAAGCAAAATCGGAACGACAAGATATACCACCGCGACCACCGTTCCCAAACGAAGCGAGACGTCTCCCAATGCGTTGGAAAGAATTGGAAATCCCATATACACCGTATTTCCAGTTGTTGCGACAAGAAAGAGAGCAACTTTTAGTTTTTTGGAAAACGGCGCCAAAGAAAGAGCGAGTAAAACAATTCCCGAAAATATGACCGTCAGTAGTATAGATGCGCGCACAATAAGCTGTACGTCGGAAGAAAGGAAATCCACCCCCCAAAAACTGACGACAATCAACGCAGGAAGTGAAACATAGTATGCGAACGAATTGAGAATGTGTACCCACACCTCATTAACAATGCGATATTTCTTAAAAAGCCACCCAATTGCGATGATAAGAAAAACCGGCAAGGAAACAATAAATGGAGACATACAAATAAAATAATTAATGATTTATAACTAATAACTTATGATTTGTGATTTTTTTGCTCGCGATTCTTTTTATTTGTCATTGGTCATTTGTTATAAGTCGTCTTACAATTTTCTAATCCCAATCCAAACTTTTGCATCTTCAATTTTTGTTTCCGCTTGAGCATCCGACTTATTCCTACGAGAAAATTCAAAACGTTTCGCCCCAACCTCGGGGAGAATCCCTTTCTGATAAGCGGAAAGAAGCGCAAGAAACGGTGCGGGAGCGTCAACCGCAACTTCAATAACGTCCTTGGGAGTATACTGGGCGTCTTGGCGAAGCCCCTGAATCGCTCGGATAATTTCTCGAATCGTCCCCTGGGTTTTTAACTCTGGGGTGATGGTAGTATTAAGCTCAAACGTTTCTTTGATTTTTTTATATATAACATTCTGCACATTCACCTCATCGGCAAGAATTTCGATAAATTGTTTTTTATATTTTCCGTTAGGCACCTGATATGACACACAAAGTTCTCCTAAGGGCTGACGTACTTTGATCCCCACCTCCGATCGCTTCGCGAGCACGGCGCTGGCGATATCTCTCACGCGCCCCATTATTTCCTCAAGTTTTACGTCAGAAGCGGTTTTTGGATACAAAGGCCACGCTTCCAAATGCGCCGAATCTTTTGCGGAAAATAAAAATTCCTTTTTGAGCGATTGATACAACGCTTCAGAGAAAAATGGGATGAAGGGCGCAAGCAATAGAGATAATTCTTTGAGCACATACGCGAGGGTCGCCGACGCAGCGATATAATCTTTTGCGTTTGAAGCGCGCTGTAATCTGCGACGTGAACGACGGATATACCAACGAGAAAGGTCTTCAACCGCGAAATGTTCTAGTGCTTGAGCCGCGCGAAGCGCGTCATATTGTTCCATGTACCCAGTAACGTCGCCAGCGACCGTTGCAAGACGAGAACAAATCCACGCATCTAAAACATTAGACGATGAGGGTTTTTTCACGATAGAAACTTTTCTTTTTCCATAGGTATGCAAAAAAACAAACGAGTTATAGAGCGTAAGAATAAAACGCCGCACAATCGCTCCGATTTCTTCCTCGTCAAAATTCTTTGCATCTCCAGGAGCATTTATAGTCGTCAAATACCAGCGCATCGCGTCTGCCCCGTATTTATCCATAATCATCCAAGGGTCAATAGTGTTCCCTCTGGATTTAGACATTTTCTGCCCATTCTTGTCATGAACAAGCCCTAAAGCGATAACGTTTTTGTAGGGAGGAATTTTTGCGTCAAGCAACGTAGAAACAGCCAAGAGTGTGTAGAACCACCCACGCGTCTGATCTATGCCTTCCGCAATATAATCAGCAGGAAAATTCTCCGGCATCTTTTTCTCATTTTTCCCCTTTCCTTTCTCCTTTTTTCCTTCATTGAACGGCCAATATTCTTGCGCGAACGGCATTGCTCCTGAGTCAAACCACACGTCCGCAACTTCAGAAACACGTTTCATTTCTCCCTCGCAACGCTGGCAACGAAGCGTTACCAAGTCAGCATAAGGACGATGGATATCAATTTCTCCAATTTGATTGGTTGGGAAATTATTAAGCGAAAGTTTTTTTACATTCCCAGTTTGAATATATTTTAGATCAAACACTTCGTTTGTGTGAGGAATGTGTTGGATCGCGGCTTCAAGCATCCAGAGAGGATCCCCGTGACTTACAATCACAATACGCTTTCCTTTATATTTTTTATCTATTTCTCGTAATGTCCCATACATTCGTTCTCGTACCCGACGAAGCGATTCTCCTTTTGGTGGGGCATCTTCAAGACGCTGACTGGGATTCTCAAAAAATTTCTCGTACTCAAGAATCGGCTTGTGATTAAATTCTCCGACCTGTATTTCTCCGATGCGTTTTTCTATTATTACCTTTGCGCCAGTTGCCTTTGCAACAATCTCCGCAGTTTCCTGCGTTCGTTTATAGGGAGAAGTAATAATAATATCAATATGCTCTTTGGAAAGTTTTTTTGCGGCCACTTCAACTTGTTTTTTTCCTTTTTGGGTAAGTTTAGAAACGAACGCTCCGGATTCTTTTCCTGACGCAATCCATTGTTCTACGTTTGCTCGCGCCTCTCCATGACGCATCAAAAAATACGTGTTTAGATACGGACGACGCTCGTTTAACTCTTCTAGACTCCCAATCGCATGCGTATGCCCACACGACGCACACCGCCAAATAGGAAGTGGCGTCCCCCAATAGCGTTCACGAGAAAAGTTCCAATCTTTAACATCCTTGAGCCATTCGCCAAAACGTCCTTTTCTAATATGCGAAGGTATCCAATTTATTTTTTGGTTGAACGAAAGAAGTTTTGACTTTAATTTTGACATAGAAACAAACCAGGACGAGCGCGCGTAATAAAGTAAGGGAGTATCACATCTCCAACAAAAAGGATACTCGTGCGCATAATCTTCGCTCCCTAAAAAGAATCCACTCGTTTTTAGGAAAGAAATGATTTTTTCTTCGGTCGCTTTGTCTTTTACATAAAGCCCCTCAAAATCTTTTACATCGTGAGTAAAGCGCCCATTTTCATCAACCGTATGATGCTGTACAAGCCCAACTTTTACGCCAAGTCGGTAATCATCTTCTCCATACATCACCGCAGTATGCACCACTCCAGTTCCATCACTGGTAGTAACAAAATCCGCCTCATAGATTCTATACGAGGAATCCCCACGCAATGCCTTTATGTCAAAAAGTGGTTCGTATACAAGGCCCAAAAGATCTTTCCCCAAAATTTTTAAAAGAACGCTCCCATCAAATTTTGGGAAAACGGAAGGGATTAAATCTGTGGCGAGAATAAATATTTCTTGGCTTCTGCTTGATCTCAAAATACTATACGAAATTTTTTCTCCCACCGCCAAAGCAACGTTGCCAGGGAGCGTCCAGGGCGTGGTGGTCCAAGAAAGAATAAATGTTTTATCATCGGTAGAAAACGAACCGATTTTTTGGCCTTTCTTTAATTTAAATTTTACATATACAGAAGTATCGGTTGTTTCCTTATACCCCTGAGCAAGTTCATGAGAAGAAAGCCCAGTGCCACAACGCGGACACCAGTTAACAATTTTGTGCCCCTGATAAAGTAATTTCTTGTCCCAAATTTTTTTGACGATATGCCAGAGTGTTTCAATGTATGTATTTTCATATGTAACATAGGGGTTTTTAAGATCAAGCCAATACCCCATTCGATCGGTAAGTTTTTCCCATTCAGATTTATACGTCCATACCGATTCCTTGCACTTTTGATTGAATTCTTCAACGCCATATTTTTCTATGTCTTTTTTTGAGGAAAGCCCAAGCTGTTTCTCTACCTGAATCTCAACTGGAAGACCATGAGTATCCCATCCGCTTTTTCGAGGAACCACAAACCCTCGCATTGTTTTATAACGAGGAAATATATCTTTAAAGGTCCGCGCAAGTACATGATGTATACCGGGTCTTGCATTTGCGGTAGGCGGACCTTCCCAAAACCGGAAGATTTTTGCCCCCTTCTTTTTTGGTTGTAAGCTTTTTTCAAAAATATGCTTCTCTTTCCAAAGAGAAAGCACTTTTTCTTCCGTTTCTGAAGCATTAAACGACTTAAGATTGCGCAACATACGTAATAGGAATTGTAACGTTTTTTCTACAAAAATTCAACGAATGCTCCTGGCAAGACGCTTTACCTCCCCGTAACGAAAACAGCTTGTCACATGATCATTGGCCATCCCTACCGCTTGCATATGAGCATATACGACCCTAGGACCCAGAAACTTGAACCCACGCTGTTTTAAATCTTTTGCAAATGCTTCTGCCTCTTTTGTAATCGCGGGGAGATCTTTCACTGTTTTTCTCTCCCCATCTATCGGTTTTTGTTTGACAAACTCCCACATATAAGAAGAAAAGCTCCCAAACTCTTTTTGTGTCTCCAAAAATCTTTGAGCATTATTAATCGTCGCCAAGATTTTCAAGCGATTCCGTATGATGTTCGGATTTTGGAGTAGTTTTCTTATTTCTTTTTTACCAAACTTGGCAACTTTTTTTGGGTCAAAATTTGCGAATGCTTTTCTGTACCCCTCTCTTTTATGCAATATCGTTCGCCACGAAAGCCCCGCCTGCGCGCTTTCTAGAACCAAAAATTCAAAAATTTTTCTATCAGAAGTCAGTGGGACTCCCCACTCTTTATCGTGATATTGGACCATCAAAGGATCTTCTCCGGGCCAGGAGCATCGTTCTTTTGATTTGGGCATACTTTGATTTTATCACGCTTATACACGCGAACAAAAAGAAATGCGTATTTAAATACGTATTTCTATGCCACACACTACGAAGCTCTACATGGGACAGTATGTGCCGCGCACTACGAAGCTCTACATGGGACAGTATGTGCCGCGCACTACGAAGCTCCGCGAGGAGCGAAGTAGTGGAGATGGCGAGAGTTTTTGTTAAACAAGATGACGATTACGAAAGGCAATACCAGATCCAGTTTTTAAATATCTTTCAAAATGTAACGCTTTATCTTTTTCGCGAAATATGCACGTCCATACAAGAGAATGAGGCGCGGATTTTGTCGTCTTTACGGTATGCCATTTGTGGTCTTTTAACCGTTCGTTAAGATTACTACTCATGCCCGTGTAGTATTTCCCAGTATGAGAATTTTTTAATATATAAACGTAGTACATACGAATAATTTTACCTCAAGTCCTCCTACGTTAAAACTTCGGAGGACACTACTTCGCTAATAAAAATACCACGTTCAAATACGTGGTATTTCCATAGTGCCGCGCACTACGAAGCTCCGCGAGGAGCGAAGTAGTGGAGATGGCGAGAGTTTTTCTCCCCCAAAGCAAATTACCCAAAAGGGTACCAATTTGCTTTTCCTCCGAAATCGGGCTTTCAAAAACGCAAAATCGTTTGCCTTTTTGAATAGCCTTCAACTCTCCTCTTCATAAAAATGAAATCGCCCCAAAAAGGGGGCAATTTTATTTCTGTGGAGATGGCGAGAGTTGAACTCGCATGTAAGGAGGTTTCTTATAAACGTCTACGAGCGTAGTCAAAAAGACAAAATCGTCTCCTGATTTGATTCCAACGCGCGAGACAAACTTGTTGGAACGAGCTCTGTATATTACACCGGCAGATCCCTACAGAACATCAGGTGCCGATGCCCATCACAAGTGGACAGGAAACCTACTTACGCGAAAGCGTATGCAGGCGCCAATGTTTTGTTGGCAGTTGTGTTTGATGTCAGTTTTACGACTTAAACGGTCGGCTCGCAGTTTGTAAGGTACGATCCTTATCGAAGCCCAGCATCCCCATTTTCGGATGTCGGAGGTCGGATATCGGATATCAGACATCAGAGGTCAGAGGTCAGAGGTCAGATATCGGAGGTCAAGTTTTCATCTCTTCAATCTTCTCCCCACTTCTCTTTCCAAATCTCTTTTTTTAATTGCTTCTCGCTTATCGGGCGCTTTCTTGCTCTTTGCAAGCGCGATTTCTATCTTTACTCTCCTTCCCTTATTATACAACTTCAGAGGCACTAATGTCAAGCTTTTCTCTTGCACCTTCCCCACCAATACGGCTATTTCTTTTTTATGAAGAAGCAATTTTCGGGCACGATTCTGATCATAGCCGGGAGGAACATTTTTTTCTTGATACGGCGAAATCTGCGCCCCGACAAGCCACGCTTCTTTGTTATATATTTTTACGTATGACCCCACGATACTTGCTTTTCCGACATGTACCGCCTTTGCCTCGTGTCCGGAAAGAACAATACCCGCCTCAAACCGTTCCAAAATTTGGTAGTCAAAACGAGCTTTTTTATTTTCCACAACTGCCATATGACCTTATGATACCCCAGAAATTTCTTTGTGCATAGGGCGCGCACTCTCTTGCAAATCCACAATACCCGTGATACGATGAGGCGTCACATAAATCATCAGTAACCGCTTCAACCATAAACAGACTTAATATCAATCATCAGATTTCTTCTTCAAAACTTCGTATCATAGACGAGGAAGGGAACAATCTCGGAGTGCTTTCAAAGGAAGACGCGCTTAAGCTCGCGATAGAAAAAGGACTTGATCTTATAGAAATTTCCCCCGAAGCAGATCCTCCGGTCGCAAAGATATTAAGTTTTGATAAATTCCGATATCAGCAGAAGAAAGAGGCGAAAAAAACACAGCAAAAAACAGCAGAACTCAAGCACATACGCATATCGGCCAGATCCGCAGAAAACGATTTACGTATTAAAGCCAAGCAACTCGATATGTTTCTTGAAAAAGGACATAACGTAGAAATTATGATGGTGCTTCGAGGAAGAGAAAAGGGCAATAAAGAGTGGGCAAAAGAGCGACTCGCAAATTTTCTTTCTATGATCGCGACTGAATATAAAATAGTCGCGCCGGAAAAATTTGCCGGTCGTGGGATGAATATGCAAATTAGTAAAAAATGATATACAAAACAAGAAGCATCGTCCACACACAACTTCAATAAGTATCGACTGAATATATGAAAAAAGTAATAAGTAACAGAATAAAGATAACCCGAACAGGGAAAATGCTCCGCAGAAAGGGAGGCCAAAGCCATTTTAAGGCGAAAAAAACTTCAACGCAGTTGCGTCGCATCAACACAATGACTAAAGTCCCTAGATCAATACGGCGGAAAGTACAGAATCGCCCAGGAGCATTGTAGGAAAAAAATAAAAAGGAAAAAAGAGAATAAAAACAGAAAATCGGAAACAATTTTAATTTTAACTTTTTAGTTTTCAACTAATTTATGACACGAGTAAAACGAGGAGTTACCGCCCATAAAAAAAGAGAGAAGGTGCTCAAGCGCGCGAAAGGATTCAAATGGGGACGCAAGAGCAAGGAGCGAGCGGCAAAAGAGGCCCTGCTTCACGCAGAATCAAGAGCGTTTAAGGGAAGAAAGGAAAAGAAGCGGGTGTATAGACGCCTTTGGCAAACCCAACTCAATGCCGCGTTGCGACAAAGGGAAACAACTTATAGCGTCTTCATCGCCACGATGAAAAAAAAGAAAGTTGAGCTAGACAGAAAAGTGCTCGCTCATATCGCCAGAACAGACGCAAAAACTTTCGACAAAATCGTTGAAAGCATAATGAAATAATCCGCGACTTTAATCCCCCACTTCAGATAAAAAGTGGGGGGTTATTTTTTCTTTTCTTCTTTTATCTCTTTCTCCTGTGACTTCCCGGGAGGTTTTATTTTCGTTTTTTTCTTCCCCGATAAAAACCCCCACACCCTTTTAATTACTTTTCTGTTTTCTTCGTTTTTTGGCCCCATAAGCAATTTCATCATCTCAGGAGCAGTAAACCACCCATACCCGAAACATCGCTTCTCGGGTTTGATAACCTTATGATGCGTTTCCGCAAGATAAAAAATGACCGTCTTGCGCACCTTTTTGCCGTTCCTGGTAAACGTCCAGTTCTCGTATGTTTTGAAATAATCCACAAACCGAAGATCTTCACGCACAAGACCCGTTTCTTCAAACGTTTCACGCAATGCGGCTTCAAAACTCCGCTCTTCCTTTTCAATTTTTCCTCGTGGGAACGTCCAGTAGTTATGCCCATAATAGAGCGCCAGAAATCGCGGACCATCAACGCTCTTTTTAAAAACGATAACACCCGAAGAGATCTCCCGTTCCCCAGAAGGAGGTTGTTTTTCGGGACCAGTCATAATATCCCTATTATACAAGATTCTTAGATAAAGAATCCAGAGGTCGAATCAGTTATTCTATTTTGTAAAAGAAAGGTTATTGTCCGACACTCCAACGTTTATTTGATCTCCGCGGACAAAGTCGCCGGAAAGAATTCGTTCCGAAAGAGGCGCAGAAACATATTCATCAATCGCTCGGCTAATAGGTCTTGCGCCAAATTCAGGTTCATATCCTTTCTTTGCAATCCACTCACGGGCATCATCTCCAAATACCAACTCAATCCCTTGGGAAGACTGCAACGCGCGCGTAAGCTTTGAGAGTTTAAGACGCGCGATATCAAGAACATGCTCGGGAGCAAGCGCTCGAAACATAACGATCGCTGAGAATCTGTTGAGTAGCTCAGGAGTAAATTGTTCGGTAAGCTTCTTTTTCAACTCATCAGAAAAATCATCAGACCCACGCCCCGCTCGCAATTGTTCTTGGATAAATACCGATTGTGCGTTTGATGTGGCGATAATAATCGTGTTCGAAAAATCAACAACTCTCCCCAAACTATCAGTCAGTCGTCCCTCATCACATACTTGCAAAAAAAGATTTAAAATATTCGGATGAGCTTTTTCAAATTCATCGAGCAAAATGAGTGAGTATGGCGCCTGAATGACTCCCTCGGTGAGCGCTCCGGCAATCGCCCCATCTGTTGACCCAATAAATCTGCTGATGGTCTCTTTTTGTTGATACTCGGACATATCAAACCGAATCATATGTTTTTCAGACCCAAAATGAATATCCGCGAGAATTTTTGAAAGCTCTGTTTTCCCCACACCAGTTGGCCCCACAAAAAGAAACGAGGCAATCGGTCCGCTTGAGCTGGCAAGTCCGCTTCGATATGCTCGAAGCGCTTGAGAAACTTTTTTTACCGCATCATCCTGATCAATAAATCGCTGATGAATAACCGACTCAAGATGAAGAAGTTCTTGGGCTTCTTCACGAGAAGTTTTATGAACGGGGATGTGAACCTTGCGCTCCACAATTGCCACAACGCTGTCTCCAGTTAAACGCCCTTCTCCTTTTTGGGTTGCCTCCGCGACCGCCTCTCGAAGTACATCTTGAGCGCTTGAAGGAAGGGGGGTGCGACGAAGATATTTTGAGGCAAGCACCACCGCCTGCTTGATAGCAGAAAAGTTAATAGTTATTTTATGCTTTTTCTCTAAAATAACCGCCTCATAAGCCAACAACATGGTTGCTTCGTGTTGGGTAATTTCTTTTACGTCAATACGTTCAAAAATCCCGGATATATCGCTTCGCGTTTCAATATGTATTTTGTGTTCCTTGGGGAATGTTGACCCAATAACGGGGAAATCACTATTTTGCAAAATAGGCATAAGCGTGTCCGCTGGGCTCATTCCTTCACCTCCCCACGGTTTTGCCAAGAGATGAATGTCTGGGATAAACAAAATAATATTTCCCGCACGAAGAATTTCTTTCGCAACTCTCGTCACCTGCCCAGAAATGTCTTGCGCGCTCGCTCCCGAAAGAAGTTCCCCGATAGAAAGAGCGACCAGCCGTCTGTCAAAAAGCGGCCCAGGAACGCGGTCAGCAACTATTTCAAAGGCAAGGTGGCGAACTAACGATTCTTTCCCCACTCCCGACTCTCCTACCAATAACACATTCCTTCCCTCCCCGGGTCGTGAAAGCACATCAATCATACGAGCATATTCGTCTTTATGACCAATCAAAAATCCCGCGCGTCCCAAACGAGCTTGGTCAGTAAGATCTTGAGCATATTGATCCAACACGGGCGTCGGTCGAGATGTAAGTGATCTGTTCACACGGTGAGATTTCGCCCGAGAGAAGGAAAGGGCAAATCCCGACAATTGCGCGGGAATAGAAAATTTTAGTGTATGTTCAAGGCGAATGAGCCCAACAACTTCACGCAAATCGTCTGGACCTATCCCGAATACGTCAAGCGCCCTAATCACAAATGGGTCCTCCATGGACACAATCGCCAAAAGAAGAAGCTCGTCGTTGATACTTTCTCTTCCATGCGCTTGAGCATATTCTGCGGCATGAATCATAAGCGCCAACAATGCTTCTTTTTTTCTTGATGAGTCATATCCTGAAATTGATTGAGTCGATCTGCGATATTCTTCTCCCGCGCGCTTTTCCATATCAAGAGGAGATATATCCAAACGTTTAAAAAGTTCCTGAATAGCTCTCTTCCCCAAAAGAGACTCAAAGAGGGCGGCTTCAAGTCCACCTCCTAGCGCAGTCACTCGTTCAACCCCCTGCAAGAGTATGTTGAGGGTAGATTTATTCACACACAAAGCAATGTTGTTTCCCGGAACTCTCCCGGAAAAAAGTTCCGATATTGAGTACGCGGAGGTTTTTATGTGGAGAAAATAATCTAAGATAAAAAGTATCAAGAAGACCCCCGCGACCCTTATCCACCTCACATCAGAAATTAAAAACGCGACGATTGCTCCTATAGTAACGATTCGGACAACATACAACACGATTCTGGCAAAGGAACGAGAAAATGGGCCCGCAAAAAAAAGCGGATGAGAAAAAGAATATGAAAGATGAGTTGAAGAATTAGAATGCATATCCCATGGCATAACGTATAAGTACGAAAGGAACAATTGCCCACGCTATATAAAGAGCAACAACAAAAACGCCAATACACACATACAACGCTCCCCCTACAATTATTTTTAAAGAACGGAACAAAAATCCAAGAACATATCCATAAATATTTCTTTCTTGATACAAGGGGACGAAAAGAAATCGGACGTTGATACGAATCGCCAGTGACCGCTCAAGACGGCGCACTAAATATCTCCCCGTGCCAAACATGCGATACCAACTACCAAGATACCACCGCTTTATAAATACAAGCAGATTCATCACCAACCCCTGCGCAAGATACCATGTAACCGTCATCATAATGCCTTTATTATATCTTCTTTGTGATTAAAAAAACAGAAAAGCCCGCTGTATGCGGGACTTTCTGTTTTTAAAACCTCAATTGCTTTCTTAGACAGTTGTTTACTTTCCTTCTGCTGGTTGCTCTGCGCCTTCTGCTGGCTGAGCAACTTCAGGAGTAACTCCTTCTTCAGGAGCCATAGGAGCTGCGGGAACAGCACCTTCTTCACCTGCAGGTTGATCTACCGGCTCTCCCTGCTGTGGTTGCATTATTTCATCACTCATAGTCGTATTGTTTAGTAATAAACGTCGACAAAACCCGCGGTTCACGACTATTACCGCTCCTTCTAAGAGCGTATCACGAAAGAAAGAATATTGCAAGCGACAATGCTCTCTATTTTTTGAATCGTAACGTGTCGTAAATATTTAGCACCGCCTTTATGGCGTCTCCCATCGCGGGGTTAATCTGGTTATATGGCGTATCGGTAATATCTCCCGCCGCCCACATACCAGAACATGACGTCTTAAAAGTTTTGTGGTCAACAATTATTTTCCCGCGCTCATCTCTTTTCACAAGATCGGCGACAATTTCAGAATTTGGTTGATATCCGATTTGGACAAATACACCCGAAACATCCAACTTCTTTTTTTCTTGAGAATGCGTGTCACAATATGAAATCCCTTTCACAAATTCATCACCATGAATTTCTCTTGTTTCCGCGTGGGTAAGAATAGTAACTTTGCCATTGTTCGTAAGCTGTTCTTGATATACCGGATCTCCTTTCAAATCATCTGAATATTCCAACACATAAATATGCTCAGCGTACGGGAGTAGATCAATTGCCGCCTCGAGTCCGCTATTCCCACCCCCAATAACCACAACATTCTTTCCATTCATAAGAGGAGCGTCGCAGATAGAACAATAGAACACTCCTTTCCCTTCGTACTCTGATTCACCGGGGATACCCAAGCGTCGATATCTGCTCCCCAATGTCATTAAAATATTTTTTGCCTCAAAAACTCCTTTTGACGTGGTAATGCTAAAATTTCCGTCTTCTTTTTTTTCAATTTTTTGGATATTAACGCCATCTTTAATTTCTATTCCACTTTGAGCACGGAGATGTTTCTCAAGTGTTTTTGAGAAATCCGCCCCGCTAATGGAGGGAAATCCGATCCAGTTTTCTATAGACGCGGAATTAACGGACTGACCCCCAAAATCTTTTGTGAGCAGAAGCGTGTTTATTTTTTTTCTGGCGGCATAGACTCCCGCGGCGATTCCAGCCGGCCCCGCTCCTAAAATAATTAATTCGTACATAAAAAATGTTACAGATATATCAACGCATACTAATCATACGAACGCAAACTGTCAACCGCATAATATCCGCCACACGACAAAACGCTCCAAAAAATGTGGCTACAGAATTTTGAATTTGTTATTTTTCTTTGACAATATTCGCTCCTCGTAAAAGATAGAGCAAAAGAGACATTGCAACTCCGGCGATAATAGCGAACTTCAAAAGCCCCACTCCCACCAGCGTTCCGATAGCTGCGGCGGCCCAGACAAGAGCGGAGGTGGTTACTCCCCGCACCTTTTCTTCGGTTTTTATGATAATCCCCGCACCAAGAAACCCAACTCCCACCACAATATTCGCGACAACGCGCGAAAAGTCCGTGGTAATCGCGATTGTGGTTCCCGCAACATCTTCAAGAACAAGAAACGGAAGCACCAGCGAAATCATCGCGAAAATTGCCGCCCCGCTTGAGACAAGCATCATAGTTCGCACCCCCGCCTCCTTTCCAATAAGCTCTCTCTCAAATCCGATAAGCGCGCCAAGTATAATCGCCACCGCAAATCGTATAAGCATTTCCTCTAATGTCAGCATGGTAATAATTTATGATTAATAACTTATGACTGATGACTTATGACTTATGACTTTTGTTATTAGTTATTAGTCACTGCCTCCAGCGCCTCCTCAATCGCCTCTCTATCAAATCCCACGATAATCGTTTCATGTATTTCTATAAGCGGAACACTATGTTGTCCTATTTTTTCATACAATACCCCCAAACCATCTGACGACCGTCCCACATCAACCTCAATAAATTCAACACCGCGCTTATGAAAATATTGACGCGCCAGAGAACAGTAAGGGCAATCTTGTGTTGTGTATATGGTAATCATAAATATTATTTTTTAAGTATACCGCCAAACACAAGTAGCAATCAACAGCCTTGCCAGAACGCAAAAAATGAAGGATACTATACATAATAAATATGCTTATTCGCATAAAACAAGGGGCATTGCTTATCAGCGACGCAATATCAATGTATTGCGCCCTTTTCTTTACCTTGCTTATACGATATGACCTCGCGTCCATTGAAAAGACCTGGGGCGACCATATTGGGCCTTTTTCCGCGATATTCCTGATATGGATTATTGTTTTTTACATAGGGGACCTGTATCGATCATCCTCCTTCAACTTTAACACTCAAACATTCCAGACATTCCTCGTAACTGTGGGGATAGGAGGGGCAATTGCGATGATGCTTTTTTATTTATTTGGCCCGTTTTTTGAACTCACCCCAAAAACGAACCTCCTTTTGGTGATTGCTCTTTCGGGGGCTATTGGGAGCATGTTTAGGTTGGGACTTTCACGATTGTATATCGCTCGAGGAGGAAGAAATCGGGTTTTGTTTATCGGCGATCCTCCGATTATATTTGAAATAAGTTCTCACCTAACGACTCATCCACATCTTGGATACGACGTAATTTCTCATTTTAAAACAACAGACGGAGACGATGTATTTTCTTTTGTAGAAAAAGAGCGTGTCGCCACGGTTGTTGTGCAACCAAGCTTGGAACAAGACCCAAAATTGATTCGTCTTATGTACCGCCTTCTTTCAAAGGAAGTTGTGGTTCTAGACCTTATCTCGTTTTATGAAACTATTTTCCAAAAGATCCCGGTATCCGAATTGGAAGAAAGATGGTTTATAGAAAATATCCCAATCCGAAGAAAATTTTATGACGCGCTAAAACGCGTCAGCGACGTTGTACTTTCGTTATTTTTTCTTGCCATATTTATCGCGCCGATGATACTAATTGCCATAGCCATATGCGTGACTTCAAAAGGATCAGCAATATACAAACAGGAGCGCATAGGAAAAAGCGAGGAACCGTTTACGTTGTATAAATTCAGAACGATGAAGATCCATCAACAGGGCCCCCTCTGGACGGTACAAAACGACGTTCGCCTCACTCCAATCGGAAAGTTCTTGCGCTTCACTCATCTAGACGAACTTCCTCAACTTTTTAACATTTTAAGAGGAGATATTTCGTTTGTGGGGCCTCGACCCGAACGAAAAGAACTCGTTGAGCAATATAAGAAACTCCCCCATTACGACATTCGTCATATCATAAAACCGGGCCTTACCGGGTGGGCGCAAATTAGTTTTCGACCCAGCGCGTCAATAGAAGAGGCGCTCAAGAAACTTGAATACGACGTATATTACATCAAAAACCGCTCAATCGGACTGGACATTCTTATCGCGCTCCGCACCGCAAAAATGTTGGTGTTTAATCACGAATAAGGTGCAAGGGACAAGGTCAAGGGGCAAGGGATAAGAAAGTTAGGAATATACATTTCTCATACTGGAGATAAGCCCACTAAGTTCCTTTTCTACAAGTACACAAATCTCAATAAGATTATTGCATCTTTGTTTGTCTATATATCCCAAATCTCTTGCAAGTAAAAGATGGTTTTGTGTTTCACTCGCAGATGCCTTCGCTTGAGAATAAAAACGTGCCTTATCTTTTGGTTGACTTCTCCCAAATCCTTCTGCAATATTCGCCCCTATAGAGGAAGAAGATCTTCTTATCTGGCTTGCTAAACCAAATTGTTCATGCTGGGGAAACATAGAAGCAAATTTATAGATTTGTAGGGTAAGTGAGTGAGCATCTTCCCAAACCTTTAAATCATAGAAATTTTTTACAGCTTCCATAATCTTATTTTATTTGAAACATTATTCCCTCGTCTCCTGCCCCTTGCGCCTTGTACCCTGTGCCTTATCTCCTCACCTTGCACCTTGTCCCTTGCGCCTTGTACCCTGTGCCTTATCTCCTCACCTTGCACCTTGTCCCTTGCGCCTTGTACCTTATTACAACCAATCCCTCGTCTTAAAAAGTACGAACGCAATCACCACCACCAATACAGTAGCCCCCATAACTCCCGCAAACGCGAGGGGATGTTCTTGAAACGGCAAAGTTATATTCATTCCATAAATACTCGCAATCATCGTGGGGAGTGTTAAAATAATTGTGATCGCCGTGAGAAATTTAATCGCTCGGTTTAAATTATTAGTCATCAATGTAGAATACGCCTCTCGTAAATTAACGATCGTTTTAATGTTGGTTTTACATATATCAATTGCTTCATCGTTAGAAAGCATGATGTCCTCAACAATTTCTTGGTCTTCTTTAAAATATTGCAGATAATGCTTAGAAAGAAGTGTGCGATACATATTACTTGCGGGAACCAACGCAGTAAGAAAATCATTTAAAATATTTTCCCATCTCACAAAATTAATGATGTCTTGGCTAGAAATTTTCCCAAGAATATCCTCCCGACCGCGAATTTTTTTACTCAAGGTATTTAGATATCCTCGATAAAGCAAGCTAATACGTAGAAACATGTACGACAAAAACTTTGATTTTTGCGTCGTATAAAAAGAAATCTTTTCAGTAAGAAAATCATCAAATAATTTCTGGTTTTCCCGAGAAACGGTTGCCACAAAATCGTCTGTGAGAATAAACAGTACGGGCATTGTACGAATTTCATCTAGTTCTTCGTCAATGAAGGGAAAGCGTAAAAAAATGTACAAATCGTCATTTTCTCCTTCAATTTCCAAACGTGGCGTTTCATGCCAATCTAATGCATCTAAAATATGACCTCGCTCAAGACCAAGTTCGTCGGAAAGAATATCAACTTCCTCATCGCTAGGGTCTATTACTAAAACCCACGATCCTTTCTCAACTTTTTTTATCTGCTCAAGTTTTTCGCTCTTGAGCGTCTTTTTGTAGATATCAATCATACAATTAATTTATGACTTATGACTGATGATTTATGTTATTTGTTATTTCTCATCAGTCATTTCTCATTAGTCATTTCTCATTAGTCATCAGTTATTAGTTATTTCTCATTTTACCCCGAGATCACGAAGTGATTTTTCGGGGTTGCCCCTTGCTCCTTGCCCCTTGTACCTTTATAGTATCATCAACTATATGATTTCCAAAATAAAATCATTTCTTCTGGAAAACAAAGGGACTCGTCAGACAGTCGCAAAAAACACGTTTTGGTTGGCGGTAAGTCAAATGGGAAGCCGTCTTATACGAGCGGTGATCATTATTTACGCGGCGCGTATTTTGGGAGCCGCTGAATATGGTCTTTTTTCATACGTTTTGGGTTTTGCAGGATTCTTTACAATATTTGCCGACATCGGAGTAAATTCTCTTATGACGCGAGATATTGCTCGCGATCCGGAAAACCGCAACATATATTTTTCAAATAGCTTTTGGATAAAAATATTGCTTTTAACATTCACCGCGCTCCTGGTGATATTTGTAGCGCCATATTTCACCAACATTGAAGCCGCAAAGGCGCTCATACCTCTCGTGGCTCTATTGGTGGTCGCCGACGGCATACGAGAATTTATTATTGCATACTATCGGGGCATTGAGCGCATGGAGGCAGAGGCATTGATTGTCACGCTCATGAACGTGACAATTCTGGTTTCCGGACTAGTTATCCTGTACTACAACCAAACCGCGAAAGCCCTGTTATATACCTATATCGCGAGCGTCGTTGTCACAGCGGGACTTGGCGTTACATTACTCATAAAAAGATTCGCTCACATCTTCAAATATATTTCCAAAGAGCGTTTGCTTTATGTTATAAAACTTTCCTGGCCGATAGCGTTTTCGGCCGTTCTGGGTATTTTTATGCTCAACACCGACATCGTTATGTTGGGATGGTGGAGAAGCGCCGAAGAAATCGGATATTATGCGGCCGGACAAAGAATCATTCAGGTGCTTTACACACTCCCCGCGCTTCTTGCCAGCGCAATGTTCCCGCTTCTTTCACGACTCGCCAAAGAAAAAGGAGAGAGGGAGCGCTCTCTTGTTGAGCGATCATTAGCGCTTATTTATTCCGTGGCATTTCCGCTTGCGATAGGCGGGATAGTGCTGGCTCAAGATATTATTCAGTTCGTATTTGGAGCAGAATACCTCCCCGCCGTTCCTGCATTTCAGATTCTTCTTTTAACTCCGCTCATTCTTTTTCCGGGGATGATAATTCTCAACCTAATTATCGCTCATAACAAACAAAGAGAGATCATATGGTTTAGCGCTTCGGGCTCTTTGGGAAATGTTCTTTTTAACGCGATGCTTATTCCCCCCTTGGGGATTATCGGGTCGGCATTGGCAACAGTTATCGCTCAATTGCTTAATTACGGACTTACGTGGAAATTTATAAAAAAGACCGTACCGTTTTCAACATTTAAAAATCTACACCGAATTATTTTTGCTTCCGCGTTGATGGGGATAGTAAGTTTTGTAATAAGATTGGTCGGAGTGCATGTGTTAATTAATATACTCGTTTCGGCAGGATTCTATTTCGGGCTTCTTTTTCTCCTTAAAGAAAGGACTATTTTTGAAATAAAAAAGGTATTTTATTAAAAGATTTACAGAGCGTAAGTTAGAACCCTGCTTTTTTTAAAAAAAATTTTACATAAGGATTCCATTTCGGATGCACGGAATCAAACCACCGCAATTGAGCATGTTGGGTTTTATCAAAATGAAATCGTTTTGATCGAGTTGCCACCTTAAAAACGATATTCACCGTATGTCGGTTTTTATCAACCCCACGCCCCTCTTTAAAAATTGTTTCACCAAAACCAAGAATTTCTAGATCTTTTTTCTTCAAAGAAAGTCCAATTTCTTCCCGCGCCTTACGAATAGCCGCTCGCTCAACCGTCTCGTTCTTATACATTCTTCCGCCGGGGAAAAACCATTGCCCCTTCGCCGGGTTATTTTTTCGCTTTCCCAAAAGAAATTTTTTTTCACTGACAACAACAATATCAACGCACACAATCGGCACCACCGCGCATATTTTATCGTACAGCTCTTTTTCAATAAATCCCTTTTTCATGAAACATACTGCTTTAATTTTGATAGTGGCTTACGAATAACATGCCACCAATGAATGGGTAGGCCATTCACTCTCCACGCTTTATACGATTCAATATTGGCCCGAACGATATTTCTCAAGCTTTTATTGCTTGCCCCGCCAATTCTCATTTTCACCAACACCTCTGGGATATATATTCCTCTTGCTTTGTGTTTCTCTAATAGCCGGAGCATCAATTCATAATCAGCCGCAATCTTAAAATCAAGATTAAATAAACCAAATTTTTTATACACTTCTTTTTTAACAAAGAACGTGGGGTGCGGAGGGTGCCACCCTTTCTTAAATTTCCCCTCTGCATAATCAGACGACTTCCAATTTCTCACCACTTTATTCAAATTATCTGCTTTCACGTATACCAAATCTCCCCAACAGACATCCGAATTCTTTTCTCGCATAACGGACACAACGCGCTCAATCACACGCTCATCGGCATACACATCATCAGAATTAAGCGTTCCGATAATATCTCCTGTTGCCACTTCAATCCCCTTATTCATCGCATCGTAAATCCCCCCATCCTTTTCCGATATAAACTTTTCTATTCTTCCTTCATATTTCTTTATAATTTCTCTCGTTCCATCAGTAGACCCTCCGTCAATAACAATATACTCAATATTCGGATATGCTTGCGAAAACACGCTCTGGATCGTATCCTCAATCGTTTTTGCGGAATTATAAGAGACCGTTATGATGGAAACTTTCATAATTATTCCATTTCTCTTTTCCGAATAGGAGCCGCTGGATTCCCTTGATATATTGTGTAAGAATCTAAATTTTTTGTGGCGACAGAACACACAGAAAGAATAGAATGACTGGCGCAGGTAACACTAGGGCAAACAACTGATTTTGCGCCAATCCATACCCCATCCTCTAAAGCTATTTTTCCTAAAATTAAGTCAAATGATTCTTTTTTATAATTGTGATTACCGGTCAAAAGCATTGCTCCCTGAGAAATACAGCAGTTGTCTCCTATTCTCACTTCTTCTAAATTATCAATCCACACGCCTTCTCCTATCCAGACATTTTTCCCAATCGCCAGTTTCCACGGATATTTTATATTAACCCGAGGTTTTATTATTACGCCTTCTCCAATTTTTGCACCAAATAATTTCAAAATCCGCACTTTTAATGAGCTGATTGGATTAAGCGGGTTAAGAAAAAACATAGTGTTGGCGAAGTACCATAACAATTTTTTCCACCCGGGAGCTCCCACGACATACCAGTCGTTGTTGTATTTTGATAAATCAATTTTTTTCATATTTTCTCATTTCATACACCTTAACGTCCACCAAAAATCTATACCAGAACGCCTGAAGAAAATGAAAAATGAGCCCCTCTCTGCCATCTAGAAAACCAAGAAGGAAAAAATATCTATAGACATAATAAAAAAACGGACGGATAAATAAAGGAAAATTGTTATATATTTTTTCCTTCAGCCATCTTTTTCTTCCCGCTTGCCCGCCCAAACGATTTCCTTCCTGTTTTTTATTTTCAACTTTCAAAATTTCTTCAGCTTCCCTTGTCGCGTACCCATTATGTTTTTCTATCCAAAAATGTAGCCCTTTTTTGTTATCGTCAATAAAATCGTTTTTGAATGTAATTTCCTCTCCATCTTTTAAAACAAGATGCTCATCCATTTCTCTCACCTCCGACATTCCCCTTCCCTTGCGAAATATTCTCAGTAAAAAAGTTGGATAGTATCCGCCATGCTTAATCCATCTCCCCATAAAATAAACCCTGCGCCTCAAAACCACGCCATGTATGTTTCCGGGAAGACTTCCTAATCTATCCAAAATTTCATTTTTTAATTCTGGCAAGATAACTTCATCCGCGTCCAATCTTAAGATCCACTCGCTCTTTATATCCAAATTCTCCAACGCCCAATTAAATTGTTGCGCCTGATTGATAAATTCATGCTGAATAAATTTGGCGCCAAATCGTTTAGCGACTTGTTCTGTGCCATCGGTGCTATACGAATCTACGATAAAAATCTCGTTAACAAGTCCTTTAACGCTCCCAAGACACTGGGGAAGATTTTTTTCCTCATTATTGGTAAGTACGATAAGAGTGATATCGGGCTTCATAGGTGAATATTACCCTCAAACACCTCTCTAACGCAACAATCCTTCATATTGAGCCAGCATGTCGTTGGCGACTGTCTCCGCTGAAAATTTCTTTGCCAAAAGAGTTCCGTTTTTTGCCATATCATATGCCACTTCTTTATTGCTTAAAATTTTACATATTGCATCAGCAACATCTGTTTCATTTTTTTCAACCACAACTCCAGCGTTTGCTTCTTTAATGTATGGAGCAATGCCCACTTGAAAAGTGGCCACCACCGGAACTCCCGCCTGCATCGCTTCAAGAACCGCAATGCCAAAATTTTCTGCATACGAGGGAAGCGCAAAAACGTCCGCCACATCAAACGCCACTTTCTTTTCTTCTCCTATCAACATCCCCGTAAAAATCACATCCTCTCCAGCTCGCAATTTATTTTTTGCTATTTGCTTAAAAACTTCGCTCTTATAACCTTCATCATCGGGCCCCGCGATTACTAAAACGACTTTGCCACCCACTCTTTGCTCCTCATTTTTTGCCATCTGCCATTCGCTATTTGCTATTTGCTCTTTTGCCCTCTTAAACGCCGGCATAAGTGTGTCAAATCCTTTTTTCCAACTAATCCTCCCCAAAAACAGCACCACTTTTGCATCTTCCTTTATCCCATATTTCCTCTTAAATTCCTCCCCCGCGATTTGCCCTTTGCTATTTGCCATTTGCCCCGCTTCTATCCCATTGGGCACCACAATCGCCTTCTTGCAAGGCAACCTGAGCTCTAAATATTCATCGCGCTCCACCGGAAGCGTAAAATGAATCGCTGACGCATTTTCTAAGTTCCTTTTTTCAATCAACCACAAGTACAATAATTTTTTAATTTTACGATGTCCGATTGTTTCCTTCATTAAACTTCCCCTTGGAGAAATAACATAGGGTTTTTTATGTTTTCGCGCATAATATGCCCCGAGCGTTGAGGCACCCAGAAAAACGGAAGTGATATGCGCAATATCAAAATTTTTCAGAGTATTTTTAATTGCTTTTCTCATCTCAGAAGAGTACTGCCAAAACTTCAACGAAACAGGAAAGTACCAAACCTTTACCCCATCCAAAACAACCTCTTTTCCAAGAGGGATCGCTTCTTTGATGCCAAAATTCGTCGTAAATACGGTCACTTCTACGCCCCGCTTTACAAGCCATTTGTTGAGCAAGTGGACGCTCACAATAGGCCCTCCGATCCCATGAGCGGGGAAATACGTAGGAACGATATGAAGAACCTTCATAAAATTATTGTCGCACGTTTCTTCTCCAAAACGCAAAACGAGAAAAATCCGAAGTGAGAAGAATATGAACAGCCAAAAGAACCACAAGTAGCTTCACTAACCCCGCGTACACGGGCGCAATCCAGTCCTCCATGCCTTTTATCACCTGTATCCACACGATGCTATATATCATAACCCCCGAAAGCGCGGCGCGGGAATAAACAATTAAAACATCGTATATAAAACGCAGTAGCCCACCCATAAAAAACATCCCCCCAACAACCCCGAGCATTCCGAAGTTCAAATACCAATCCCCCAACATCGTTGGCGCGATGCTTGTAGTCTTATCTTCTGGATTTAAAATTCCTATTTTTCTCCCAAACTCATTACCATCTCCATTAATCACCGGCTTTTCTTCCCAAAAAATTCTCGGAGGGGTCAAACTAATTGCAAGATTCTTAAAAACGCCTCCATATGAAAGAATGTTGTGGCTCTCCAAAAGATTTTTTAAAATTCTTGACTGATCAATTCTTCCCGCAGCACTATCAAATATATATTCGGTCACATGCAAAATGGTTTTTTCTTGTGATGGAATTTCATATCCTTCAAAAAATCCAGCTGGGCTTCGCATAACATTCATAGCGGGGATAACCAAAAAAAGCATCATAAGCCCGACAACAAAAACGCGCGCGATGCTCTTTTTTAGAATATAGTGACGCACGATTAAATAAACAAGAATTGGTACCATTGCTCGAAATCTACTTAAAGAAAGAAACCCATAAAAAAACTCCAGACAAAAAACGCCCCAAGCCAAATATTTCCACACAACATATTTCTTTTCTTTATTTCTATACAAAAAGAAATAGTAGCCAAACGCTATACAAAGCGCGACCGGACCCACCCAATCCAAAATACCAATAAAACTGTAAAGACCGTTTTTAATAATGGAAACTAATGTATTCGTATGCACATACCACCCAAGATAAATGCGCAGGCCCTTCACCACTAAATTTAAAAAAAACAAAAAAAGGAATACTAAAAAAACATTGCTATCATTCCATTTATTTTCCAAAGAAAACGTTGGAATCTTCATTTTTTTTCTTTTTATGAACACATCAAAAAACCAATATCCCAGAATAAACGCGATCAAACCAAAAAGAACCAACAATGCGCCCGAGAAAGAAAGAGCGGAGGTCTGCGTACTAAAAAACCATGCCCCAATACGAGATGGAGCCCCCAAAAAAATTCCAATTGGCAAAACAAAAAAGATGGCCAAAAGATATGTCACTATAGAATTTCCAAGAGAGAAAATATCAAAACTCCTAGTTATTCTTCTGAAAAAATTAGACACATCAAAAGCAAAAAAATTACGCTATTAAGATTTCCCAATAGAAGACACTTCAGCGCGTTCTAAATCATATTCGATCATCGTTCTAACAAGACCCTCAAAGCTAACTTTGGGCACCCACCCAAGTCGTTTTTTTGCCTTAGAATAATCTCCCACAAGAAGATCTACTTCAGTTGGCCTAAAATAATTTGAATCTATCTCAACTATAATTTTACCAGTCTTCTTATCAATTCCTTTCTCAGAGAGCCCCCTCCCCTCCCATGCAATAGATATATCAAGTATCTTACACCCAGTTTCAATAAATTCTCTCACTGAACGGGTCTCATTTGTTGCAATGACATAATCATCTGGCTTTTCCTGTTGCAACATAAGCCACATGGCAACTACATAATCTCCCGCATAACCCCAATCCCTTTTTGCATCAAGATTGCCCAGACGCAATATATGTCCATTTTTAAGATAACTAACAAGCCCAAGGGTAATTTTTTTCGTAACAAAATTCTCTCCTCTGCGAGGGCTTTCGTGATTAAACAAAATCCCATTGGATGCATGAATGTCATAGCTCTCCCGATAGTTAACAACCGTCCAATATGCGCTAACCTTTGAAACCCCGTAAGGGCTCCGTGGATAAAAAGGCGTTTTTTCCGTTTGTGGCGTTTCAACAACTTTCCCAAACATTTCTGATGTCGACGCCTGATAGAAACGAGCTTCTGGGTATTCTAGACGAATCGCCTCAAGCATTCTCTCAACACCAACAGCATTTGTTTCAAGTGTATATTCAGGAGATTCAAAACTTACCTTCACATGGCTCTGGGCAGCAAGATTATATACCTCATCTGGTCTCACGTTTTTTATAATAGAGTACAAAGAAGAAGAATCTATCATATCTCCGTAGTGAAGAAAAATTCTATCATCTCCGCTTTTTCTATATCGAGAGATAATCGGGTCAAGTCTTTCTCTGTTCAGCGTGCTTGATCTACGCACCAAACCATGAACTTCATAATTTTTATCCAATAATAATTCCGCCAAATAGGACCCATCTTGTCCAGTTATCCCAGTAATAAGAGCTTTCCTTCTCATAAGTCATCCATGCCAATAATCTTAAACTCCGGAAGTGGCACAATAAATTTCCCGCCCTTTTTCAAAAATTCAATCTCACGTTGCATAAATTCTCTCAAAAAATGCCAGGGGAGAACTAAAAAATAGTCCGGAGATTCCTTCCGTCCCTGTTCTTCAGAAATTATAGGAATGTTCGTCGCTACAGTAACTCGGCCCCATTTTTCCTTATTACGCTCTACCGCCGCAGTAATAATTCTATTGTCTAAATTAAAATACTGTAATAATGTATTTCCCTTAGTAGATGCACCATAAACATATATCTTTTTCCCAAAAGATATTTCCTCCTTTAAAAAATCAACCAAGTTTCTCTTTATGCCATCTACTCTTTTGGCAAATTCCATATACACGCGAGCCTGATTTAACCCCAGCTCCTTTTCTCTCGCTCGCATGGCCTCAACCCTTTCATCGTTTACACCAAAAGTAAACCTGGAGATAGTATTGTCTGCCTCTTTGTTCCTAATATAAATTCTAAAACTACCACCATTAATGTCATTTATTTCAACATCAAAAACCTCCAAACCATTTCTGTCAAGAAGAGGCTCAATTGAAAGCAGCGAATAATATTCAAGGTGTTCGTGGCAAATATTATCAAACGCATTCTGACGCAACATAAGAGGCAAATAACTCATTTGGATAACAAAAACGCCGCTTTTATCAAGGCAGCTCTTAACATCCGAAACAAACTTGTTCGGATCATCAAGATCATAAAACATAGCGATTGCTGTAATTGCCTTTGCTTTTTTTTCTCCAAATTCTTCTTTCCACGTTTCTTTATTAAAGAAATCTCCAAAAATTTTTGTTGTCCCTATTTCCCCGTATTTTGCAAGATTCTTCGCGGGCTCAAACCCAATTCTATTAATCGTTGGATTGCCATACCCCCTTAAAAGAGTCCCATCATTAGACCCTATATCAATAACATAATCACCGTTTTCTAGACCGACCATCGTCTCAATTTTTTTGGCAATGCTATGGAGTTCATCTGTCATAGTTTTATTCATTCCAGAACGATACCAATAGTTTCTATACATCAAGTCTTGCGAGACAGTATGTTTAAGCTGAAGCAACCCACATCCCCCATTCCCCACATCACACAGAACTAGGTCCAATGGAGCAGCTGTGCCACTGGATTCTTTCTCCAAAGAATCCAGAAAATTTGAAACATAAAGATCACCCAAAGAAATAACATGGGTAAGATTTTTATTACCACAAGATCTACACGAAATAATTTCCCGATATGAATCCTTCATAAATTAATAAAGATATGGAAGAATAGTATCAAAAAAAAGAGCGGTTGTCTAATTAATCTCTATATAAATGAGGGAGTGAGGCATAGGCACAAAAAATCTTTTTTCCATAATCATCCCACGTAAACCCAGAAGCGACTCTCTCTTTTGCCGATTGCCCCATTTCCCTACAAACGTCTTGATTTTCATACATAAAAAGAATTTTCTCTTTGAGGGCATTTACGTCCCGAATAGGAATGATAAAACCATCTTCGCCGTCTCTTACGATGTCCTCCCCTCCCGTATTAGTAGTGCAAATCACCGGTAATCCACATGCCATCGCCTGTGGTTGAACCATCGCAAGCCCCTCTTCAAGAGACATTAATACAAAAACGGACCCCCGCGAATAATACGCGTGAAGCTCGTTTTGGGGGACGTGTCCCACATATTTTATATTCCCTTCCCCAACACGATATTTTTTGAAAAATTGCTTCATTTCATCATTCATTGACCCGATCAACATGAGTTCAGAATTTGGCAAATCAAGTTCGGAAAATGCCCGCAAAAGATAATGCACCCCCTTGCGAAGCGTCATCCCGCCAGCAAAAACAACCCGAAAGACATTATCTTCTTTTGCAACTTGTTTGAATGAAGAAAGATCTACACCATATGGGACTTGGATGAATTTTTTCTCGTCAAAACCCCTTTCAAGAAATGTCCTTCTTACATACGAAGAGGGGATGGAAATATAATCCGCCTCTTCATATTCTTGAAGTTCCTTCTCAATAATTTTTGGATGGGGAAGCTCGGGCCACACGCCAAATTTTTCATATTCTTCCTTAAGTATTAAATTTTGATGCTGAATATGAGAACTCCCTCTTTCAAGAACGGTGATCGCGCCAAAAGATTTTGCCCTTAGCAAAGAATGCAAAGAAAAACTGGACCACCCCACAAAAATATCTATTTCTTTTGGAATAAGCCCAGCCGCTCGCTTGTCAAAAACCTCATGTATGAAAAATTGGGGGTTGTATATTTTTTTAAAAAATTGAGGAAACTTCCTCCACCCTCTTTCTAGTATTTCTTTTATGAGAATAGATTTGACCAATTTTTTTGGCACGCCAAATTTTATTGCCTCACTTGTAGGATGCGATGTTATAAGCCCAGCCAATACCCCGATTTTATAAAGTTGAGTGGCAAGATTAAATGCATGGAATCTTCCGCCAACAGAAATAATAATTTTCTTCATACGATAGAATGCGCCCCACCTATTCGTTTCCGAGTAAAAGGGAAAAATTTCTTATAGATAAGATAGAATAATTTAGTGAAAGAAACGGGCAATAAAATCAGACCCAACAACAACCAAAACGAAGGGGTCGACTTGTAATATCTTGCTAATTTAAGTCCTTTAGAAAAAGAAAACGCCCCGAAACTTGTATGGACATTACCCTTGGCTCGATGGACGAGTATGCCTCTCCATATCCCAGAAAAATTTATTTTTAACATTTTTCTTACCGATTTCTTTTTAAATGAATCAAAAGAAACTAAAACCCGAGGCAAATTTACTGCGAAAACTTCAAGTGGATCATACCATGTTTTTTCGTTAATAGACCTCACCTTACTAATGACGCATGGATATGAGAGAAATGCTGTGGGAAAATTTTTTGACAAAACATGTAAGACGATAAATAGAGTGACCCAAGAAGAACCGACCCATTTTTTAGCACTTTTAATTCCCGACAAAGCAAGATCTCTTCTAAAAATCGTTATGCTTATAAAACCAAGCATGTCAGCGATATTCTCAATAACCTGATCCGCATTATTAAAAAAGAAATCTTTTTTGAAAGAAAATTCCGGTTCAGTGTTGCCACTCTCCCTGCAATTGACTATTACAAGTCCAAGCATCGGTTTCCGAGAAATCGCATTTTTTACTTTTTCTATTGCGGATGGAGAAAGGGCGTCATCTCCAAACCACCAAATATATTCCCCTCTCGCTTCTTTTATAAGAAAAATAACCGCTTCATCAACTCCCTCTTTTCTCCCATGAAAATAACGAACAGAAAATTTTTGAGAATACCTCTGAACTATTTTTTCAGTAAAATCATCTGTGCTATCATCGCGTATCACAATTTCAACATCGTCCATATTCTGACCCAACATAGAAGCCAGAAGGTTTTCCATGGAGTCTGGCTGGTTATAAGTAGGAATGCAAAAACTAATTTTAGGAGAGAGGTTCATGCTTTCTTTTTTTGTATATCCCAAATACAACTGCATTTGCGTTTGGGAACGGATAATTGAACCGACTGGAATAAACATCCTTAAAAGAAGATTGAACCCACTTTCCTTTCGAAATTTGTTTCATAAAAAAGACTTCGCTGAAAGGAAATCCTTCTTTTATAAGCATCTCATCAAGAAACTGATTATACCCAACAGGAAAAGAAATCAGCATACTTCCTCCGGGAGCAAGACAATTTTCTTTTATATTTTTAAGCGCCCAGAAGGCCCTTTCCGGCTCTTTTTCCTTCTCGTCCCATCCAACATGTTCAATGGTTGAAATACTCACTATAGTATCATACGGCGCGTTGGGCCGAAAATTCAATATATCTTCATTAATGACATTCTTGCCACCCTCATACTTGTCAACGATGTCCCAATTAGAGCGCACATAATGGCTCAAAACATTCCCAATCTCAAGAATTTTTTTTGAATGTAAAGATTTTAGAAAATCAAGGAAAATAGGGACTTCGATGCACCGTTCATTTTGCCACGTCCTATTATAAGTTCTATAAAAATATCTGTATTTACCTGAATTGAATTCAAATTCTTTTGAAGGAAGCTGGGCAAAATAAAAGTCCATTAATAGGTTTTTTAATGTTCTGATGGGTACTATAAACGCTTTGGAAAAAACACCTTTTATCCCACCGCGTCTATATCTGTCTTTTATACGAGAGAAAAGCATAGATCAACGGAAAAGTATTTTGAAAAGTTTATAAAGGGAAGAAACGATCCGACGAGGGAGAAAAGAAAGAGTTAAAAAAATCCAAAATCCAAAATAACTCCAATAGATTTTAAACATTGGAATCCTTTTCCCTTTTGGGGTGTCCCATCCTCCAATCCACGCAACAATTATACCGCGCCATATGTTCTTAAAATTTCTAGAGAACAACCTCCTTAAGGCTCGCTTCTTAAAATTTTTCTTAAATAAGGATGCCGTTTCATAGAAATTAACACCAAAAATATAGAAACCATCATTTTCAATCTTCCCAGATCTGGTAACTTTTTCTTTAATTTCTTCCGGAGGAGTAAGATTGCAAACAAAACAAGGAGTTCTCATAAAATAAAACTTCCCTGGTCCACTTAAGATGCCAAATACCGGAACCAAAGAAGCGAAGCCAAATCCCACGGAACGCTTCTTACCTAAAGAAACGTACGGAAGAGCTTCATCTCTCTTAACTAAAAGTGTTGTTAGTAAGCCAATGTCATTCCCAACAACGTTTAAAACCTCATTTCTATCCTTAAAAAATCCCTCTATGCCCTTCTCAACAACAGGAGAAGATCTTCCCGCAATTCTAAAATTTATCCACATAAAAGAAACACCTTCGATGTTCTTCAGCACATTCATTATTCTTTCTAAACTTCCGTCTAAGATTTCATCGTCGTCTCCAACCCACCAAACATAATCACCCCTTGCTTTTTCTAAAAGAAAAAGGTTAGCCAAATCAAGACCAATCTTCTCGCCGTGGAAATACTGATAAAGAACTTTTTGAGCGCCGAGTAAATTTTCGACAATTTTTAGTTGATTGTCTGAACTGTCATCCCGTATAACAACTTCTATAGAATTATCTTGGCCAGAAATTTGACCGGCTAAGATACCAAGCAACCTTTTGAATTCAACGGGGCGATTGTATGTGGGGATACAAATACTCAATATAGGAGCTCTTTTCATGATATGTGATTAGTCTAAATCCTTTAACCTGTACAGTTGTATAATATTATATAGACGCATTATAATACAAGGATGAAGATACACATCGCCTACTCAACTCCTATAGGAGAAAAATGTAAAAAATGGGCAATAAAAAATCTTCCAAAAAATACTAGCCTAGTGGAAGATCCCGAGGATTCTGATATATTTATATCTGTTTTTTATAATAAACTTGTATCCGCAGATTTTATCGGGAGACGCAAAAAATGCTTTAATTTCCACGGAGGAATACTTCCTTACTATAGGGGCTCTGGAACAATAACATGGAACATACTCAACAACGAGACAGAAGGAGGGATATCGCTACATGTGATAGACGAAAAGATAGATCATGGTCCAATAATAGCAATAGAGAGATTTTCTATTACAAAAAATGACACAACGTTGAGCTTGTTTAAAAAGGCAGAAAAAATACTTTTTAAAATGTTCAAAGAGTGGTTCTACCAATTAATAACTGGAGATTATAAAGCAAAAAAACAAATCTTAAAGAAAGGGAAGCTTTATCTCAGGAAACATTTAGAGGCGGAAAAGGACCTAACTAGATATGCACGTGCTTTTCATTATCCCCCAAAAGAACAGGCATATTATCTAAACAAAAAAGGAGAGAAAATTTACTTAAAATACGAATGAATCTTCATTTTTTGGATTCCATTTCTAGCATAACGTTAGAAATTGTTTTAGCAACATATTTAATTTCCGCTGGCGAGATAACTGGGCCACTTGGCAAATAAAATCCATTTGCGCCAACGTAATTAGCGACTGGACAAGATTCTTTTCTCATTAATCCCTCCTTTATAAAGATCTTCTGAGCGTTCGCGGGAACAAATGACTGCCTAGTTTCTATCCCACGACTTAAGAGCGACTCCATCACTGCATCCCTTCTCCCGTGAAAAGGTTTTTGTAGCACAATATGATACATCCAATAAACATTTTTCGCGTATTCTTTTTGGATAGGAAGTTGTATTCCTTCAATTTCTTTAAGGAGGTGGTTATACATCCGCGCTATTTTAGCTTTAAGAGAAATAACTCTCTCTATCCGTTGAAGTTGCGATAGACCAATAGCAGCATGAATATTAGACATTCTATAATTAAAACCAATTTCCTTATGCATAAATCTGTTTCGTCTATTTCCATAAGACAAAGTTCCCAAAAGACGCGCTCGTTCCGCAAAATTTTTGTTATTAGTGACCACCATCCCCCCCTCACCAGTTGTCAAAATTTTGTTCGCATAAAAACTAAAACATGCAATATCTCCTAAAGACCCCACCCTCTTCCCTTTGTACTCAGCACCGTGCGCTTGAGCTGCGTCTTCTATAACATAGAGCTTATATTTTTTTGCAATTTGAATAACCGGATCCATATCTACAGGATGGCCAAACAAATGCACAACCAAAATCGCCCTAGTTTTACGGCTAACGTTCATTTCAAGTAGGGCGGGGTTAAGATTCCAAGTATCTTTCTCTATATCAATAGGAACAGGAACGCCTCCAACATATCGTATGGCAAAGATTGTCGCCATGTTGGTAAGAGTTGAGACAAGGACTTCATCCCCAGGTTTTATATTTATGGTCGCCAACGCAAGATGAAGAGCAAGCGTTCCGTTTGGAACAGCAACTCCATATTTACATCCAACAAATGAAGAGAATTTGTTCTCGAATTTTGATATACATTCTCCAAATGTTCCCGATATTTCCCCCTTGCGCAGAACACGAGAAACAGCCTCAAGCTCCAAGTGGCCCAACAATGGAGTTGATACAGAAATTTTTTTTCTCATACTTTTTCTCTAAATGAATCTGGATTGTCTGGATTATATGGAGTATCACACCATTCCAGAAATTCAGCCTCATCTTCTCCAATGTTTGTAACGCTATGAGTCCACCAGGGCAAAATTTCTAAGACGCAAGGACTCTTGCCAGAGAGTGGAATCTCTTTTTTTTCTCCTGTTTGGACATTTCTTGTTTTAAATACTGCGCTCCCTTTAACTAAACAAAACAGCTCTCTCTTTTTTTTATGATAATGATCCCCTCGAACACAATTGGGTTTTACAGTAGCAAAAAGAACCTCTCCCAAATTTCCAAGATCAAATACTTGGAACATCTTGCCTCTTTCATCTAACTTTACTTTAGTCTCCTTTTCCATAAAAGCTTTACTAGAGATTTACCACAAAAAGAGCTCTGTTGTCTATATGTTTATCGAATTTATAAAAAACAATGCCCTAGCAAGTTGGTCACGATTGCTATATCCACCATCAAAACAGCGTTTGCGACCTCTTTCTGCAATTTTCTGACGTTCGTCTGTATGTGTTAAATAGTAACGAATTTTTTCTAAAAGTTCTTCTCGAGACCCGAAGAATTCAGCTTCCTCTCCTTCTTTAAAAAAATCCTTATGTCTTTCGGTCCGCTCAGCAAGCATAAAACTCCCGCACGCTGGGATTTCCACACTCCTGCTTGTAACTGCGTCTCTGTTCATTTTTCTTAAAAAACAAAGATTGATCTTTGTAGCATTAATTTTTTTGACATATTCTTCGTTGTAAATGGGGGTATTATGAACGATAAGGTTCGGGTGCTTGAAAAGCCACGCATCCCACTCATTCCCATAAATTTCAACTTTTATTCCATTCTCAGCAAGAAAAAGCATTTGTTCGGCGCGATCATTTTCAAAAGTTCCTATAAATCCGACGTCAGTTTCGTATTCTTTTTTCTCTTTCTCACTAAGGGAAACGGGCCTATGCAGAGCCTCATCGAACGAGTCTAGAACAAGCTCGGTCCTCCTCCCTCCTAATTTTTTAAGTTCTGTTAAATTATAGGTCTTTGTAGTAAAAATTATGTCGTAATGTTTTAAACCCCAAGTATAATAAAAAGAGCGGTTATGCCAAGCATACATATCATCTTCAGAAAAAGAAGCCAGCGGAACATGAGGAATAATTCTTTTAATGAGACGTAAGGTGGAGGGATAAATAGTATTCCCCTTCTCTATCCAGACCAGATTAATATCTTGACCCTTGTGCAATATATCTCTTATTTTTGTGTTTGCGCACGCCTCGTCTAAAGGGAATCCTAATTTCCACATCAGCTTTACAAAATAAGACGATTTACTCTCGTCGATTCCTTTCCCTCGTATACAAAACTCAGGGACAACAATTACGTTATGACCGAGTTGTCTGAAGACAGCTAGTCGCTGAAACCCTCTTGTGTGCCTATTCACATCTCCAACAAAAAGAATTTCCATAATAAAATTATATTCCAGATTCTTTTAACTTATGAAGGATGTTAAATTCATTATGCTTATGAACCGCAAGCAATGTGTCGTTTACTCTTCTTAGTACCCTATACCCATTATCATAAAAAAACTGATTGATATGATTCTTATTGACTCCTCTTTCTTTCAAAAAACGCGGATGAATAGCTACTAGTATAATTGGTTTACTCTCTCTTATAATAGTTTGCGCACCCATAAGTACATCATATTCAAAACCCTCAACATCTACTTTTAAAAAATCTGGGAGTACAGATTGAGTCTTTGAATACACATCTAAAGAAATTGCTTCTCCCTCTGCGGAATATAAGGAGTCTTCAAATTTAATAGGAGCGCCGTTCAAGCCAACCCCCTTTGGTATAACTTCAATAGCAATTCCATTATGTTGAGCATTTTTGCGAATCATGGAGGCAAGACTCTTTACCACTTCAAATGAAACAATATTCTTTACATTGGCACCCGCTGCCACAAAACTGTAGTAACCTATGTGCGCTCCCACATCAAAAAACGTCTCGTTTCCTTTGATTAAGCACTTAAACAACGCCATTTCTTCTTCCTCGTAATACAAGGAGCCACCTCTAACCTCGCCCGATTTTACAAAATTGGACACCTTCCAATCAAAAGATTTTATGAATATTTTGCTATCATTAATCCTTAATTTATAAGGCAATCTTAAAAATGCCTGCAAATAAAGCTTGGTTTTATAATATGCCAAAAAAATTGGACGCAATATTTTTATGTTTTTTAAAAAAAATAAAAAAAAATTCATCTCACAGTGCTTTTATAATTTCTTTGATATCTTCTCCATAATCATATCGCTGAATAATATGACTCGTCCCGGTGCCAAAACTTATCTTTTTTGAGTCATTAGATACACGACTTAATTTAGCAGAAAGTTCCACAATATTTCCCTCTTTAAACATGAAACCATTTTCCTCATTCCCTATTAATAAGTCATAAGCTGAGCCAATAGTATCAGAAACAACCACCGGAAGTCCAAAGCACATCGCTTCGTTTACCACCAACCCCCAGGTCTCACCAACTCCGGATGGAAGCACAAACACGTCCGCGATTGTGTAATATTTCGGAAGTTCCGTCTGATTTTTGAACCCCTCAAAATAAACATCGGGAATATTTTGTTTTTTTGTATATTGCTCCAGTTCTTTTCTCAACGCCCCATCTCCCACAAACACAAGAGCCAATGGCTTATAGCTCATAGCGATTTGCAACTTGCCATTTGCCAATATTTCGTACGCCCTAAGCAAATCCATCGGCCTTTTTTTATCTATGAGCTTGCCGACAAACAAGATCACAAATGCGTCTTTCTTTACCCCTATATCCATTCTTAACTTTTCCCTTTCACCTTTTAACCTTTCATGCGCCTTCATCAATCGCTCATTGTCAACCGCATAGGGAACAAAAAACAACTTTTCTTCCGGCACGCCATAATATTGATAAAACTTTTTGTTTTGTTGGCCGATGTATAAAAACGCGCCAATAACCGGAAATAAAATTTTTCCAAAAAGAATTTTCTTTATAGCTCGTTTCCATTTTGGCTTGAGAAGTTCTTGGTTGAGTGGATTTTCCGCCCGCAATAGAATTTTTGTACCAGAAATCTTCGCCGCAAAAAATGCGAGCCAGTTGGTAAAAGAATTCCATCCTAAGATAAGTATCGCGTCATATTGCTTTCTTGCTAATTCAAAAATTATTCCCGGATTTATCTGTCCCAAAAAATCACTTGAAGGCCTTAAAGAATAATTCTTCAAGAACGTATGTTTATACCCATCTAAAAGAGGAATGTCCCACTGAAGAGATTTGCTAAATTCCTTATCATACGACTCCTTCACTCCAAAATCCCAACAAAAATACACGGTCAAATCAACCATTTTTTCCTTCGCGAGCAACTGAAAAAGGGGCGCCTGATATTGGATCGGATGTGAAGTAAGAATCGCAAGTTTTTTTCTATTTTTGGCATTCATTGAATAAAACCCTAATTCTGTTTACAAAAACGGGAAAGCCAAAAATCTCAAGGGTTTTTGCCCGTAACATCTCCCCGTTGAAAACATTTTTTGAGGCGACATTTTTGAGCGTGGAGATAATCGCGCCTCCAACTTCCTTCGCGTTATCAGAATTGACCAGAAACCCCAACTTTTCCTGAATCGCCTCCCGAGACGCGTCTTGATCGCCCGCGACGACCGGCTTTCCACATGCAAGCGCCTCCAAAAAAACTATCCCAAATCCTTCTTTCTTTGAGGGCATAACAAATGCATCACAAAGATTATAATAGTCCACCAAATCATCGCCCACATGTCCGCAAAATACTACCACATCTTCAAGTTCCCTTTCTCTTACCAATTTTTCTAATCGCCAAAGATCATCCCCCTCTCCCACCAGTAGATATTTCACATTCGGAACCTTTTTTATAATTTCGGGGAGTGACTCTATAACCACGTCATACCCCTTATACCCCTCGTTTTTTGAAAGTCGTGCAACAGTAAGAACAACCTTTTTACCTTCTAACCCATATCTTTCTACTAGATCCTTACGTTTTTCTTTTGGATAAAATTTGTCCCCGTTAATACTTGGCGGAAGTATAAACAATTTCGCGGGGTCAACGTCCTGTTGAACCATTTTTTCTTCAGTAAATCTGGAAATGGTGACGATACGAGCGGCTTTGGACAAAAATTTTCTTTTTTTATTATTGAGATCCCATACATCTATACCATACGTTATGACCGCGTAACGAATTCCCAATAAATGCGCGGGAACGCCCAATGGATAAAAATTTATATGAGAAAAAATAATAAATTTCGGGCGAGAAAAAATAATTCTCCATAAAAATCCGAAAAGAAAAACGATTCTTCCAATATAACCGCCGAATTTTATGGAAATGACTTTATTTGGAATAGAAAGTTCTTCAAGCGCTCGCAAAAAATTTCGATTATATTCTTGAATACCTCCGATTGCCGATAAATTGCCAGTTACAAATAAAATATTCATACAAAAAATTTCTTATCCGCCACCTCAAGCGCCCACATTCTTGACCAATGTGGGCTTGTGACAAATGATTTATGACGAATGACTTTTGACTGAGTTTGGGAAAGCCATTCTTGAAATGGAAACGTGAATCCCATTTTGGACCTATCCATAATCTCATCGGGCACAATACCTCGCAAAGACCTTATTAACAAGCTTTTTAATTTCCCCTCTTCCATTTTTATTTCTGTTGGTAGTTCACTCACATATTCAACAAGCGGATGGTCCAAAAACGGCACCCTCGTTTCAAGCGAGTGGTACATAGACATTGTATCGGTGTCTTTGAGCAGTTGATTATGCATATAGAGCTTAAATTCAAGGAGAGAAAGAAGATTTACGGAATCAAGGCGTAAGGACAGGGGCAAGGAATACCAAGAAGAGAGAGTAGAAACAAAATTCCACACTTCTTTTTCAGAAATATTTAATAACTGCGCAGTTTCATTTGGAGAAAACAATCCTCGCAACGAAAGATAGAATCCCAGTACGCTCCTCTCCTGAAGATAGGCGAGCTTCCCATACTTATTGCCAAAAATTTTTCCAAAACCAAGCATTGATTTGACCATGCCCGGCGCTCGATGCATTGATCGCACAACGTTCGCGCTCTTAAAATATGGATACCCCAAAAACACTTCGTCTCCCCCAAGTCCGGAGAGTACGACCGTCAGCCCCGCTTTGCGCGCCGCTTGAGAAACAAAGAATGTGTTCACCCCGTCAATACTAGGCTGATCCATCGCCTCAAAGATTTTATCGTATGAATCTTCAAAATCTTTCTTTGTCACAACAACACGACGATGGTCGCTTCCTATTTTTTTCGCAATAATATCCTGATACGTTCGCTCCGAAAATTTTTGTTCTTCAAAGTCAACCGAAACAGTAACCAGAGGTTTTTGCTGATATTGCGCAGCGAATGTCGCAATAGCCGATGAATCGGTCCCTCCGCTTAAAAATACCCCGAGTGGCGCGTCACTTACCAAATGAGAACGCACCGCATCTCCAAGCAACTCCCGCGTTCTTTGCGCCACATCTATGTTTTTTTCTTCTTTTTTGTTTTCTTTAAAAAAATTTGCTGGTTCGTAATATTGCGTTATTGAAAATAATCCGTCTCTCCACACCCCGTATTGCCCCGCCCCAAGCGATCGCACCTCTTTATATGTAGTGTAAGGATAGGGAACCGACCCGAACATCAAAAAACCGATTTGGGCATTCAAGTCAGGGGTTAAAGAAATTGCCCCGCTCTTTGCTATCGCGCCTACTGTAGAAGCAAAAATAAATACCCCACTTTTATGCCCATAATAAAGTGGTTTTATGCCATACCGATCTCGGACTACATAAAGGGATTGACTCCCCTCGTCCCACAGTCCAAACGCGAACATCCCCCGGAGCATTTCAAATGACTTTTCTCCATACTCTGCGTAAAGCGCCAAAATCACCTCTGTATCCGTCTTTGTCCCAAACCCATACCCTTTCCCCTCTAACCCTATTTTTAGCTCCTTATAGTTATATATTTCTCCGTTAAAGGTGATAATTAAATCCTGTTCTCCGCCATTTGCCATTTGCCCTTTGCTATTTGCCTTTTGCCACACCATCGGCTGTCTCCCGTCTTTTGATAAATCAATGACCGCAAGCCGATTGTGCCCCAACACGACACGGGGGTTTCCCCCTTCGCGCTCCCATATCCCCTCTCCATCAGGACCCCTGCGATGCTGATGCAAAACCATAGCATGAACGCTATTTTTCGCTTCATCTTTTCCAGGACCGTTTTGAGAAATAATTCCAGAAATTCCACACATAAGGCAAATAGCAAATAGCTAACCTCTCGCTGATAGCGACTGAGAAAATGCTCTAATTTTTTTAATAAGCATCTGCGCATCATCATATAACTCTTGCCGTGCTTCGTTTTTTATATATTTCGTTTCATATGCAAAATAAGAGATGTTCACCGTCTCAAAAACAGATCCAATTGCGATAATAAGATACCTCTTAAAATTTACACCCGAACCAACAGACCCCTCTGCTATATTATTTGAAATTGAAACTCCCGCCCTTCTTAGTTGATCGGCAAGCCCATACATTTCATACTTAGGAAAGCCAGATGCAACTTTATAACATCGCTTACCGTACTCAATAGACAATCTCCAAATTTCTAATTCCTCAAACCGAAACATGGTTTTTCCATTTTTTATTTTTTAATTTATACTTTTCTCCCCCCCTTCTCCGCCATT
>Ga0210057_1000492_pt1 | contig 64767 bp, 67 predicted proteins | sample CryGeyCG2114_010_2_FD_183968 | JGI IMG/M metagenome (GOLD analysis project Ga0210057, IMG submission 183968) | Groundwater microbial communities from aquifer - Crystal Geyser CG10_big_fil_rev_8/21/14_0.10 (SPAdes) (version 2) | ecosystem: Environmental > Aquatic > Deep subsurface > Groundwater ...
CCGCCTCAACGGCGGGTACGCCGACGAGGCGCAATGCGACGCCCCTGCCTGCCGGCAGGCAGGTCCATCACTAACTTAATTTACATCTAACTTATCCATTCTTCAACCCCGTCCTTCTTTTTAAATCCCAAGGATGCTGAGTTAATGCAATATCTAGCTCCAGTAGGAGTAGGTCCGTCATCAAATAAATGACCTAAATGAGACCCACAATTACCACAAAGAACCTCAGTGCGTTTCATTCCTAAAGAGCTATCATCTTTTAATTTAACTTTTCCAGAATCTATAACATCAAAGAAACTAGGCCAGCCAGACTTAGAATCATATTTTTTATCTGAAGAAAAAATCTCTTGCCCGCAAGCTCTGCACATATAAACTCCTGATTCTTTATTATTAAGAAGTTTGCCTGTAAAAGGAGGCTCTGTCCCCTTTTTTCTTAAAATATTATATTGCTCGGGGGTTAATTCTTTTTTCCATTCTTCTTCTGTTTTGTTTATCATCTTTTTATTTTTCGTTAATTTTAATTCCACAAGTATAGTCACCGGTTTTATGAGAATAATTTTGATGATATTCTTCTGCTAAATAAAATTCTTTGGCTGGCTCAACTGTTGTAGTAATTAGTTTATTATATTTTTTAGCATCAGTTAATTCTTTAATAACTTCTTTGGCAACTATTTTCTGTTCCTCTGAAGTATAAAATATCACTGACCTATACTGCTCGCCAATATCTGCACCTTGCGCATTTAATTGTGTTGGATCGTGAATCTCAAAAAATTTATTAACTAAATCTCTATAAGATACTTTAGATGGGTCAAAAACTACTTTAGTAGTTTCAACATGGCCAGTATCATCACCACAAACTTGTTTATAGGTTGGGTTTTCTGTTGTGCCGCCCATAAAACCAACTTTTGTTTCTATTACTCCGTCTATATGCTGGAAAGCATGTTCTACGCCCCAAAAACATCCGGCTCCAAAATATGTTGTTTCCATTTTATTTTATATTTGCCTATAAGGTTTGAAGTCTTCTAATTCTTTTATTAATTTTTCAGATGATTGCCCAATATAACGAAGTCCTCGATCATCTATATAAACAGTAGCTATTGGCTTTCCTTTATTTTCTCCCTCAATATTTGGGTTCTCATTAAAATAATCAACCGGTATATCATACTTATTACAATATTCTTTCAAAAAATTATTTCCTCGAGTAGAATAAATTATAATTTTATTACCCCGTTCTTTTAAAACCCTTATCGTCTTGATAACTTCTTCTATGGGCTCTTCTGCATAATCATGACCCTTAAATTGACCATCGTATTTAGCTATTACCCCATCAAAATCAAATGCGTATGTTCTTGTTTTATACATAATTAATGTTAATTATTTAAATTTCTTAATGCTTTTACTCTCTCTTCAACGGGGGGATGAGACATAAATAATTTATGCCACCAAGAAGCTTTTTGCTTTCCTTTGAATGGATCATCTAGCCATAAATGAGCCGTAGTATTATTAGCTACTTTCATTGGAGTTGGGTCTGAAGATATTTTAATAAGCGCGCTAGCTAAACCATCAGGGTATCTAGTTAAAAGCGCGCCGGAAGCATCGGCTAAAAATTCTCTTTTTCTAGAAATAGCCATATGCATAATAGAAGCTGCAATTGGAGTAAGGATTGCTAAAACCATTCCGATAAGTAACATGGGAAGTCCACCATTTCTTCTATCTCTGCCCCCCCAAATCATAGAGCGTAAGAAAAAGTCAGAGGCAATAGAAATAAACCCAACTAATACAACTACCACAGTAGATACAAGCATGTCTCTGTTACCAACATGAGAAAGTTCATGGGCAATAACTCCTTCAAGCTCTGATCTATCTAATCTTTCTAATAATCCCCTTGTTACGGCTACTACGGCGTGCTCTGGGTCGCGACCCGTAGCAAAAGCATTAGGCGCGGCTTCATCTATTATATATAACTCAGGCATTGGTAGGCCGGCAGTAATAGATAAATTTTCTACTACATTATATAGCTCTTTTGCTCCCTCTCTAGTAACTGGCCTAGCATGAGCCATTTTAAGAACTATTTTATCAGAATACCAATAACTAGTAATACTCATCGTAATACTAAAAACTACGGCAATAAATAAAATCAAAAAATCATTATAGATATAAGTAAATACCCAACCAAAGGCTATAACCACCACAAAAAATACGGTTAGGAGTAACCAAGTTTTTCGAATATTAGAATCCTTGTGAGTATAAAGATTCATAATAATTTAATTTTTAAAATTTAACTTTAACAACTTCTTTTTCTTCAGCAGATTCTACTTCAAAGAATTTTTCTTCTTTAAAACCAAACATCTTAGCAATAACATTAGATGGCAAGGTATTAACTTCTGTATTCATTTCACGGACCATTCCATTATAGAATCTTCTAGCGGCTTGAATTTTATTTTCTGTATCAGCAAGCTCTCTTTGTAAGTCTAAAAAGTTAGCATTTGCTTTAAGATCTGGATAATTTTCTGATACAGCAAATAAAGTCTTTAAGGTGCTTGAAAGTTGATTTTCGGCTTCAGCTCTCTTTAATGGGTCGCCATCTGACTTAGAAACAGCCGTTCTTGCTTGAGTAACACTTTCTAAAACATTTTTTTCATGACCCATATATCCCTTAACTGATTCAACTAAATTAGGAATTAAATTAAATCTCCTTTTTAATTGAACATCGATATCAGATAGTCCTTCTTTAACTCTTACTCTTAATCTAACTAAATGATTGTACATACTTACAGCCCACAAAAGAACGGCTCCACCAATTAGCCATATATTAAGTTGCCAAGCTACTGCGTCAAACAGCCCACCAGCTAACAATAATACGATTATTACTCCCCAAATAAAATTCCAAAACATATATTTTATTTTTATTAATTATTCTTTCCCGCGTCGGACGGATTACTACCTATTATAGCATAAAATTGAATTTATTATAAATAAATTTTATAGTCTAAGTAGATCTTTAATAAGGAGTATTTTAATGAAACTTTCTTGGTTAAAGTCAGAAGATAAAGATAAAAAAGAAAAACCAGTAGTAAATAAATTGCGTGAAAGGATTATGCCCTTTAACAAAGCGTTAAAAGAAATTCACTCCTCTTTAGATAATAAATATGAAATATTTCATTTTGCTAAGGAATCACTAATTTTTATTAAATATGATAAAAAAGAAGGACTTTATTATCTTATAGCAGAAGGAACGGCTGAAGAAATTCTTAATGTTCAACTAGATAAAAAAGTAAAAGAATCAATTGATAATAACCGCCAATAAGGCGGTTATTTAAAAATAAAAAGCCGCCATTATAAGCGGCCAAAGAAAAAATCTATCATAAAAATAACTAACCCGATATATATTAATATATCTCCAATACTTGCCATACCGCCCCATAATTCATAAATATCTGCTAAATACGGCATCTTTGTTTCTTTTGTAAGTAAACAATGAGTTTTGCTTTTTTCTAGTTTTTTAGAATATTTTCCGTCTTTGTCAAAGACGGGCATTTTACCCCCATTTTTATATACAACTAATGTATTACCAATAGCTCCGACGGAATAAAAGATAAAAGCTATATGCAATAAATAAAGACCTTGGGCAAGGGAATCTACGCTTACAAAAATCATATAAATAATTAGAACTATTCGAAGTAATGTCACTAATTATCCCTAAATTAAAAAACTATTTTTAGTATATAAACAACAATGTGAATTGTAAACAAAACCCCCAGAACTTGTCTGGGGGTTATTACTCCTCATCTCTTCCAACTGGAAGAAACTGAAAGAGGGTGATTGTTATTTTTTGTAGAAAAATTTTTTATAAATAAATTGTCAATTCTTTATTCTTACCTCTTCTTCTACTCCCAAATGTTAAATAATAAAATCTTCCCTTATATTTAATACTTGTCGCTTCTTGCCGACAAGCCAATCTCCACTTCCGTTTATTAAGTCTTGGGAATTTAACATCTCCCTTATAGTCGCCATCAATAATAGTTAAATGAATTTCATCTGCGTATTTCAACGCCATTCGATAAATCTGTGCGCCACCAATAATCCAAACATCACGGTGTTTTGCAAAAGATAGAGCAACCTCAAAATTACTAAACATCAAACATCCCAGAGGCACTCTATCTTTATAAGAAAAATCTCTAGAGATAATAATGTTTAATCTATCGGGGAGGGGTCTACCGCCCATTGATTCAAAAGTTTTTCTTCCCATAACAACTACAGATTCGCGGGTTAACTTTTTAAATCTTTTTAAGTCTTCTGGTATTCGCCAGGGCAAATCATTTTTAATTCCAATAATTCTATTACGAGACATTGCAGCGATAATTCTTATTTTCCCGGGCTTATCTGAACAAAAGTAAAGCTCTTTATTCAATTCTTTTCTCCTTTTTAAATAGCTAATTAATAGCCTAAATAAATTATTTAATATCGTCAATAATAAATATAAAAAAACCGCACAATTAAGTGCGGTTATATTAATTTATACGGAGATTGAGGCTTTGATTACAGGATGAGGATTATAACCAACTAATTCAAAATCTTCGAATTTGTAATCGAAAATAGAATCCTTCGGTTTAATTATCATCCTCGGCAATTGACGAGGCTCTCTACTTAATTGCAAATCAACCTGCTTATAATGATTCTTATAAATATGAACATCGCCACCAGTCCAAATAAATTCTCCGGGCTGAAGACCAGTAACCTGTGCCACCATCATAATCAACAATGCATAAGATGCAATATTAAATGGTACGCCTAAAAATGTATCACAACTTCTCTGATAAAGCTGACAAGATAATTTGCCATTAGCAACATAAAATTGAAAAAGACAGTGACAAGGCGGTAGGGCCATCTTATCAAGATCAGCCACGTTCCAAGCACAAACAATATGTCTGCGACTATCAGGACTTTGCTTAAGGGCAGCAACCACTTCAGTAATTTGATCAATATTTTCACCATCGGACGTACCCCAAGATCTCCACTGCTTTCCATAAACAGGACCGAGTTCTCCGGTTTGATCAGCCCATTCATCCCAAATAGTAACTTTATTTTCTTTGAGATATCTGATATTAGTTTCACCTTTTAAAAACCAAAGGAGTTCATGAATAATGCTTCTTAGATGAACTTTTTTAGTAGTAATCAAAGGAAAGCCATCAGAAAGGTCAAAGCGCATTTGATAACCAAAAATAGACTTTGTGCCGGTTCCGGTACGATCACTCTTTTCAACACCATTGTCCTTGATATGTTGAAGTAGGTCTAGATATTGCTTCATTTTTATTCTCCTTAGTCGAATAAATCTTTAAAGAACTGAGTTTAGTTTAAATAATTAATCAAAAAAAATCAATTTTTAAAAATCCGCTGTTAGTCAGCGGATTCTAAAAAAATTTTTTCTAAACGATCTATATCATAAGGATTAAGCCGATTATCTTGAGCTATTTTAAATAAAACACCCCTAATCATAGTCCCTGAAGGAATTTTTTCTCCCATTCTTACCTTTTCTGCGTCTTCCACACTAAAACCAAACCTAAAATTAGGATCAGTAAATAAGTCATCTAATCCATTAGCGAATTCATTTCTTATCCTATCTAAAAATACAGGGTCATCTATTTTAGATTTTTCTTCCCTCAATTTTTCAAATCCCATAATTTTATTATACACAAAAAAGTCCGCTATAAATAGCGGACTATATGATTTATTATTTTTCTCCAGATTTTCTATAATGTTCCCAAAATTTTTCAGGTAGCTCAAGTTCAGACCCACTAGGCAAAACAATATAAACATAGAAATGTGCCTGGATATCATCTCTGTGATTCTCTTTTTTATAATTATTAATAGCACAATGCATTCCTTTTCTTAAATCTTTTATGCCTAAAATGCTGATACTCTTTTCACCTTCTTTTTCCCACAGACTTTTCAAGTAAATATTATACTTAAATTCCTCAAAATTATCATCCATTAATTTACCAAGATCGTTATTGAGACATTTTAATTCATTTTTAAGCTTAGTAAGCTTTTTTAATAAGCTACTCAATAAAAATGAGATTAGTTCCTTATTCATTCTGATCCCTCGGGGAAACGCTCTTCAATAGTTAGTGGATATCTATTAGTCAAAAGACCACCGCTAGCCTGATGAAAAGCTATGGCTTTTCTAAAAAGATCCTCGATATTAAAATTAACTTTCACTAAATTAATTTTATACTCTTGGCAGGACCTATCGATTTCGTCTTGATTATCTTCTTTACGATAATCCATAAGATAATAAATATGTTTGACTCCCTGGCTTACCAACAACTTGAAACAATTAATACAGGGCCTTGCGGTTACAAAGCAATATCCATCTTCAAAAAGACTTCTATTACCAATGAAAAGAACTCCGTTTTTTTCTGAATGCGTAGTCCCAACACAATGACCATCAACCATTAAATGGCCGACTTCATCACACTGCGGAGCTCCCGCTGGCGAACCATTATAACCAGTGCCGATAACTCTCTTATTCTTATCAAACAATACACAACCAACCTTACAACGATTACAAGTAGCTCGAAGCGAAGCGCCAAAAGCTAAAAAGATTCCGTATTCAATGAAAGTAAGTCTAGGTGCTTTTTCAGACATTTTACCTCCTGTTATTTCAAATTTCTGTTTATAGATTAAAACAAAAACCCGCTTCTTACAAGCGGGTTTTTGTTTTCTTACATCATTCCTGGCATTCCCATGCCTGATGGCATGCCACCTTGTTTATCTTTTGGTTCTGGTTTGTTTGTAATAGCTACACCAATAGTTAGATATGTAGAGGCAACTGAAACAGCGTTTAAGAAGGCGGTTTTAGTTACTTTAAGCGGATCAATAATTCCTGCCTTTTTAAGATCGTCTAATTTGTTAGTGTGAGCATTAAATCCTTCCCAATCACCTTTTTTGCTTGCTAATTCTTTCATTACTTTAGAAACATCTTCTCCGCTATTTTCTACAATTGCAGTTACAGGAGCTTCTAAAGCTCTTTTTAATAAGACTTTTACCGCCTCTGATTCATTCTCGTAATCATTTTTACCACCCAATGATTTCATTACATTATATAGGGCGATTCCTCCTCCTGGAACAATTCCCTCTTCCATAGCAGCACGAGTGGCGGCTACTGCGTCTTCTACACGTTGTTTTAATTCTTTTTGAGCAGATTCTGTTGGAGCACCAACTTTAATTACGGCAACGCCACCAGCCAACTTACCTAAGCGTTCTTGTAATTTTTCTTTATCAAAATCATTCTTAACTTCCTTTAATTGAGATTTTAATTGATTAACTCTTTCGTCAATATCTTCTTTTGCTCCCTTACCATCTACAATAGTAGTATGATCTTTAGTAGAAACTACTCGATGAGCCTTACCAAGCTCAGAAAGTTCAACTGCGTCTAATTTTTTACCGATTTCATCAGAAATTAATGATGCCCCAGTAACTACGCAAATATCTTCTAACATTTCTTTTTTTCTATCACCAAATCCCGGAGCTTTAATAGCTAATACATTAAATGTGCCTCTAATTTTATTTACTACTAGAGTAGCCAAAGCCTCACCATCAATATCTTCAGCAATGATAACTATCTCTTTTTTCCCACTTTGGACCACTTTTTCTAATAAAGGTAATAATTCTTGAATAGAAGAAATTCTCTTGTCAGTTACAAGTATATAGGGATTATTCAGCGCGGCTTCCATTCTTTCTGGGCTGGTTACCATATAAGGAGAGATGTATCCTCTATCAAATTGCATACCTTCTACCATCTCATACGAATTAGCTATAGTATTTGAATCTTCAATAGTAACTACGCCGTCTCTGCCGATTTTTTCCATAACCTTAGCGATTAATTCGCCGATTTCGTCATGTTTAGCAGATAAAGTAGCTACTTCTTTAATTTTATCTTTATCAATAGTTTCTTTTTGTTTTTCTAGTCCTTCTACAACCATTTCGCTAGCCTTTTCTAATTCTTTAGAGAGTCTGATTACATTAAATCCTTTTTCACGAATAGCTTTTTCGCCTTCGTCTATAATAGCCCGAGCTAAAACAACAGAAGTAGTTGTTCCGTCTCCGACATTATCATTAGTTTTATCCGCGGCTTGTTTAATTAAGTCTGCGCCTAAGTTTTCAAACTTATCTTCTAATTCAATTTCTTTAGCAACGGTTACGCCATCTAAAGTTACCTGAGGCGCGCCATAGCTCTTTTCAATAACAACTGCTCGACCGCGTGGACCAAGAGTCATTCTTACCGCATCTGCTAAAATATCAACACCTTTCTTGATAGAAGTACGAGCTTTTTCGTTAAAAAATATTTCTTTTGGCATATTAATTTAAAACCGCTAAGATATTTTCTTCCTTAACGATTATATATTCTTTATCGCCATCTTTTACAGTATGATCACTAAATTTTTCAAAAAAGACGACGTCTCCGACTTTTAATGAAGAGTTATCGCTTACTGCAACAACTTTCCCTTTATTTGTTTTTTCCTTATCAGCTGTTTCAGGAATAACAATTCCTGAGGCAGTTGTTTTTTCTACTTCTACAGCCTCTAACACTATGTGTTTATTTAAAGGTTTTAAATTCATCTCGTTTAGAGACAGGTCGCGCTCTTAGCGCTTAAACCTGCTATATATTTATATTAATTATTTTTCTTTTTATTAAACGACTTTTCTAATCCCTCAGAAGACCGCAGTCTCTAATGGGATTAATATTTTTACGACTTAATTATAATTACTATTAATTATAGTAATATTAGCACTCTTACGTCAAGAGTGCCAAACAAAAAGTCCCGTTGGGGACTTTATATTGGTTTTGTTTTATTTATCGCATTATTTACAGCTTTCTTCAACTCTTCAGCGATTTTTTTATATTTATCAGGATTATTACTCTTTAAAAGTTGCTTAGGAATTATCAAAAAGACGGTTATATTCGGATGAAGTCTAAAATGCTTATCCATTCCCCCGTGATTAGGGCGGTTTTCATTTGAAAAAATATGCCTTCCGCCACCTAGCTTAACTTGTACATAAACAGCTAAACCACTTTTTAAAACTAAAATAAGATCTACACCATTTCTATCATAGAAACGATTACGTTTAGTGAGCCAACATTCTGAAAAACAGCCCTGTTTCATTAAAATATCAGCAGCCTTGAGAGCCGCTTCTTCGCATTGGCTATTTTGTGAGCCGTTCACCCGAGATCTCCTAGGCTTAAAGTTCTAAGTTAATTATATAATTAAGAGCTCTACTCCTGCAACTACTCTGCTCTTCTAATGTCAGAGATGAACCCTCAAACTAAAATATCTATTTTGATTGATTTGTGATAAAGTCCTCTATTCGTTTAGTGTGGGGATGAAATTCTAATTCGTCATCATTATAAATAATTCGAGGTTTATATTTCCCAGTTTTTTTAAGATTTTTTTTAATTCTCTCTAATTGGATTTTTTTAGTAAAATTTTCTGCCATCTCGCCAAAAACACCAGAAAGTATTTGCTCTCTAAATTTTTGTGCTGTTGTTTTTTCTTTATATAAATGCCTTTTATCTTCTTTATATATTCTTCTTTCGCCCATCCATTGGGCATTAGCATCATAAAATTTCTGAATTTCTTCAGGTTTTCCAAAAATAGGAACTAAAGATTTATATAAATTTTTCCAATAATTATTATAAGGCGGTGAAAGCTTGTAAGAATTAACAGTAATAAAATGATTAAAACAAAATTTATTTTTATATTCTTCTTCTGGGGCATTATCTATATGTTTTGCTCTTAGCCCTAGTAAGTTAAAAGTTAAATAACATAAGAATCGCACTAAAAATATTCTTCCCCATCTAGCGCCAATAATCACATCAAAATCAGAATCATCCTTTACACCTCCCATAGCCATAGAGCCAGCAACAAAAACAAAATCAATAAAAGGAATAAACTTAAATGGCCAAGATCTTTTTAAGAGAATGTTCCATTTTTTTTCGTATAAATTATTTGACATACTACTTAAATAAATATAGATATTAGCAATACTCGCAAAAAACGAGCTTAATATATTACCCCCCTCTCCGTAGAGGGGGTCTTTTTATTCTTCGTCTATTTCTGGTTTAGTAAGCAAATCTGGTTCAATACCAACCGCCTTATCCGCTATTTTTAATACATCTTTATCGATTTTTCCAAGCTCTTTATAGGCACTGTTATACATATTAACTGAAGTACCCAAATGAATACCCAGCTTTTTCATATAATTTTCATAACTTCCCAAATGTTTACCTAAAGTTTCTACTCTCTTACGAATCTCTTTAGCTGACTCCTCTATCTTTAGAGCCTTTAGTCCTTGCAAAACTGTTTGCAAGTAAGCCAAGAAAGAAGTTGGTGAAACTATAATTACATGCTTGTCTTTAAAAGCATACTCAATTAAATCTCTAGTATTAGCCTTAACGGCCCCAACTTTATTAATAAGAAGATCATAATAAATAGCCTCAGCTGGAATAAACATAAAAGCAAAATCCATCGTTCCTTCATCTGGCTTTACGTATTTAGAAGTTTCATCAATTCTATTTTTAAGATCTTGTTTAAATGATTTTTCTAATTCTTCACGAGTTTCGCTGTCTCTAGCTTCTAAAATTTTATTATAATTATCTAAACTAAATTTAGAATCAATTGGAATAACTTTGTCCTGAACAAAAACTACTGCATCAACAATCGTCCCATCTTTAAATGCATATTGCATTTGGAATCTACCTGGTGGCAAAACATTTTTTAATAAAGTTTCCAAATAATATTCACCAAGAATTCCACGCTGTTTAGGGTTTTTTAAAATATCCTGTAAATTTTGAAGCTGATCAGCAAAACTTATAACTTGTCTATTTGTTTCATCTAACTTAGTTAAGCGCTCTGTAACATCACGAATAATTTTAGCACTTTCACTAAATTGACTTTGCATCATCTTAGATGACTCTCCTAGTTTAGAATCTAAAGTACGAACAATTTCATTAATTTGACCTTGCAAGAGCATAAAAGACTTATCATCTTTTGGGATATCTTGTTTTTGATTTTTAATGATCCAAATAATTAAAGCGAATCCAGCAATAACTATGATCAGTAAGGTAAATAAAAATAAATCCATATTTATATTCTAACTCATATTTACAAATAAAAAAGGGCATATAAATTATGCCCCTTGTTTTTGATAAATCAACAGTTTCCTGCGATTATTAAACATTAAATTATCTAAATAATCGCCGAGTCTCAAGTCTACAAAAAATCCCTCTTTAGAAGAATCTAATTCTGGCCGTCGAAGAATATGATCATAAATTTTTCTAATAACAAATTCTTCGTTGGCATCATGCGGAATAAAAGTTGTTGGTTTATAAATTAATCCATTCTGCCAAGCATGAAAAGTATTTTTTATAATTCCACCAATAGTAGGATAATCCTTTGTCGCCGATCCAATTAATAAATGTTCTTGTGCATGATATTGCATGGCCTCTTCTAAGCTCAATGCAAAACACGAATCATTAATAAAAATTAATTTCCCATTATGATGAGCAAATATCAACCCCAATTCTTCATGAGTAATAATATTTTTTATATTACCCTCGATAGCCAAACCCGTATGCCAGCCATGACCAAGATAAATTAAAAGAATATCTTCATCAGAGTGATCTAAAAAAGCTCTCTCTAGATATAGTTTTACATTATCTTTTAGGCCAAATAAGTAAGTTAAATTTCCTGATATTTCACTAAAGCAAAAATCAATGGCTAAAGAATCTTTAATTTCTCTGATTTCATCACAAAATCTTAATTTATCTTTATCTTCGGAAGACGGCAATCCGCGAACTAGTATCACATGCATTATCTACTCCTATTTTAAAGTACTAAGTATAGACTACACAATTTAAATTAAAAATGGAAGATATAAATAAAAATACCTCAATAATTGAGGTATTTATGTTATTTTTTCCCTAATCTATATTTTCGGCCCGCTGCCATTTGCCAACCCTAACCACCTTACCAACTGAATCAACCCAGATAGCTCTTTTAAGTTCTACTATCTTGGCGCAAAGTCTTTCTTTACATTCCATTTTCCCGCGTTGAAAACCGTAACACTCTCTTTTATTGGTAATTATCGGAGAACCACATGGGATAGGATCGCCAAATTTATGTTTATCTTTGCCACAATAAGTGAACTTATTCGGCACCATGGGAAACCCCTTAAAATAGATACTAACAGTAGTATACTACTTATTTTAAAAAATAAAAGGGGCTTATCCAGCCCCTGTTAGTTTCATAAGTTCTTTAGTCAAAAAAATTGCTGTATCTTCTACAAACCCATTAATAGCCTCTAATATGGGCGCATGAGCCTGCCACAATAAAATACATAATTGATATATAATCGCCGTCATTACTAATGAAATAATGAACCTTTTTATCTGTGAAGTCATGATTATCTACCAATCAAAAAATTCTATTATAAAAATAGCATTGCTAATAAATATTTACAAGATAATTAAATTAATACCTGAGCAGCAGTTAAAATAAAGAAAATTCCCAAAGTATTTAAAATGAAAGAAATAATAGCAAATTTACTATCATTTAATTTATATACTCCAAGAAATCCAACACCCAATTCATCGGGGAAAGGAGAGGCAATAATAATCGCCCCAAGCACTGGGCCTAGCCAAGCAAAATATTTTGTATGAATAACATAATGAAACTTTAATACATTCTCTCCGCCAACTTTATTAAAAATATTTTTTAACTCATCAACTAGCCCATCTCTGACAAATCTAAAAATCAAAAAGTCTCCTATCATCGCTCCAGTGCCAGCTAAAAAGGATACTAAGAAAAGATTAAATTGAGTTGATAATAAAATTAAAATAGCTGTCGCAGGAATAACTGTAAAAGTAGAAACAAAAAATATCCCGGCTATAACAACGCTTAAATATCCAAATGCCCCTAAATTTTCTACCCACACATGTAAAGTCCCTGTATAAGATAAAACAGTCGTAAAAAATAATATAGAAAAGAAAATTGTTAAATTGGGATATTTTAAATGATTATGATTACTCATTTTATATATCTGCTAATTGATTTTGATAATCATCTCTTATTAATTCAAACGCGGCCATATCGTTTTCGGCTACCGGTTCTATAGAAGGAAACTTTTCATTAAATGGATTGATAAATGATCCAAATTTATGCATCTCATAATGTAAATGTGGACCAGTAGATAAGCCAGTAGAACCAACATAACCAATAACCTGTCCCTGTTTTACTCTCGCGCCAACTCTTATTCCTTTTGGAAGGGCACTAAAATGACCATATACAGTTGTATAAACTTCATTATGTCTAACTTTTACAGAAATACCATATTGACCATTCCAACCCGCCTGAATAATCGTTCCATCACCAATAGTTACTGATGGAGTGCCTGATGGAGCCGCATAATCAATACCACGATGTGGAGTATATTTATCTAAAATTGGGTTATATCTTTTGTAAGTAAATCCAGAGCTAATATATTTATATTGCAGAGGCGCTTTTAAGAATATTTTTTGAACTGACTTTCCTATTTCATCGTAATGACCTTCTTTTGTTTCATCACTCCCTTCGAAATAAAAACCTTGGAATTTTTCTCCTGCGTTAATAAATTCTGCAGCAATAATTTTTCCAGGACGATCATATCCCCCCTCTCTATATTTTTTTTCATAAATAACTTTGAAGCTATCGCCTTTTTGAATCTGAGTAGCAAAGTCTATTTGCCAGGCAAATGTTTCAGCGAGCTCAAGAGCCATTCTTTCATCTACGCCCTGATCTACTATTGTTTGATATAAGGAAGTCTCAATAGTCCCCTTTGCTGAATCAATTTCTGTTGTATATTCAATTGGAGTTAATTCAGATTTCCAATCTTCAACTCCTTTTTCTAAATCAACTACATGCTTTACTTCTAATTTTTCTTCATCATTTATCTCATAGACAAGTTTTTTAAATTCTCCCGTTTCCTTATTAAAAATAAAGTCTATATCCTTTCCAGCTACAATACGGGCAAGATTATAAATATCATTAGAACTTTCTAAAATGGCACTAACAGTGTCTGTAGCTACGCCAGCCTCTGCCGCAATAACACTAAAAGTAGAGCCTGTGAGGATTTCTTTTTTAATCACTACATCACTAGGGGCTAAATTAATTAATACTTCGCCACCCAAAAGAAGGGCGGCGCTACCCAAAATACTCAAAACTAATATTGTTTTCCCTAAAAAATTCATCTCTTTATATAATACTATTTTAATTTATCTAGCTATAAGTGTACAATAGAAACTATATGAATTATATAAAAGAAAAAAGAGTGCTTTGGATAATAGTACTTATTTATATAGTATTTTTTAGTGCTTTTACTGCCTTTCGCCATTATAATTTTCATACTCAAACATGGGATATGGGTATATTCGCCCAAACGATGTGGAATACGACTCATGGAAACTTTATGCAAAACAGCATAGAAGAAGTTTCTAACCATCTTGGCGTTCATATGAGCCCTTTCTTGATTTTACTTGTCCCAGATTACTTTTTATTCCCTAGCCCCTATACTCTTTTGATTACCCAAACTATTCTTATAGCTCTGGGCGCTATTCCGTTATATTTTTTAGCAAAAAGATTATTAGGAGATGCCAAAATCTGGCCACTATTAATCGCTGGTGGGTATCTTTTATATCCCTCATTACACTGGATTAATACTTTTGATTTTCACGTCATATCATTTTTAGTACCCCTACTTATTACCGCCTTCTATTTTATAGAATCAAAAAACTGGACCTGGGCGGCAATATTTTTAATGTTATCAGCCAGCACAAAAGAAGATGCGATATTAGTAGTTCTTTTTGTGGGACTATATTTACTTCTTAAACCTAAAGAGGGTTTTTGGTGGAATAATGAAAGAAAATTAGGCCTTGCGACTGTAATTTTATCCATCTTATATTTCATTATCGCTGTTCAGTTTATAATGCCCGCGCTAGGTGGCGGCCTAGTACGATTAGATAGATATGAACAACTTGGTTCTACTCCAGCAGAAATGATTACTAATACGATTCAAAATCCTCAAATTTTGATTTCAACTATATTTACATCAGCAAAATTACGCTATGTTTTTTGGCTTCTTTTGCCGGTCGCCTTCTTGCCTTTATTTTCTGGAAGAGCAATTATTCTTTTAATTCCCGGCTTATTGGAAAATTTGTTAACTAATTTTTCTTCTCAATTTAGTAATTTATACCAGTACGATTCTGTTTTAGTGGCTGGAATATTTATTGCCTCTATTTATGGTTTAAAAAATATCTTAAATAAATATCCTCAAAAATCAAATATATTAAAATGGTTATTAGTATTTACTATGGTAGTTGCCTATATAATGAGATCGCCTGTTAACCCATTATATTTCCCTACTAATATATTTACATCTACTCCAAAACAAGATGCTTATAGAGCAATGGTCAACTTAGTACCTCCAGAAATAGTTGTATCTGCCCACACAAATATACTTCCTCACCTTACTAATAGAAAAAATATTTACATGCTCGGCACTGAGCAAATTGCTGCTGATGTTGTCTTAGTAGATGCCACTGATATTTTTGGCTTTGCTAGCCAAGATCAATTCGAAGCATATATTAATAGTTATTTTAATACTGGACAATATCGCTATACCACTATAGAAAACAAATATTTAGTTATATTCCACGAACGACTTAACCTACATATTCCTTAATAATAAAAGCCCCTCGAAGGGGCTTTTATTTATCTACCAAACTTAGATCCGCTGAATCTTGGTTTGCGCTTTTTATTGCATTCATAGCAATAAAGATTACCAAAAGTTCCATCCTGTCTCTTATTAGGCACGAATGGCAACTCCTTGATTGAGTTATTACATTCTGAACAAGTAATACCCAAATCTGAAACATCATTCATTTGACGCTTCGGTTTATCTTGAAAATCCATTTAAAATAATTTTATTTTAACTATCGTCGACAACGATTGTATATATAGTATCATAAAATAAAATCCCGGGGAACTCCCGGGATTTTATTAGTAAGCGCTTGAGTTAGTTGAATCTACAGAAGTAGACTCTCTTTCAAGGGGTTCACAAATTAATTTATACTTCCATCCATCATCTTCACAACTAGGACCTTCATATTTACATCCTGTTGGTGGTGGGGCTAAAACTGGCTTAGTACCACAATCTCTTAAATCAACACTTTCTTTTATTTCACAGGATCCCTTATAAGATACAACTACTCCAGCAACCCTAGCCTGACATGAATTAGAATAAGTTCTTCCATTGGCTCCACAAACTGGCGCATATTCAAGAGTACAAAAAGCTTGAGCTCCTTCTGTATCATTAGACGAAGGCTTAGAAAAAGTATCATCAGGAATTTCTTTTACAGGTAATGGCTTAATAAAGGACGCATCGCCAGTATTTACTGGTAGCGGACTGATCGTTGGTCTTTCTAAGAAATCATCACTTGAACCATCTCTTTCTTTACATAATTCGTATTCTTTTTTTAGAATTTCTGCCTTTCTTTCTAATTCTGCTTTATGTTCTTCGTCAGATTCGGCCATTATTTTTATTTCTTCGATATTATTTAAAACTCTTTCACAAATAGAGGCCGTTCTTGTTTGAAGGGCGGGGGCAAAATTGCTTAAAGTAGGTGTATTATATTCCTCTCTTACTGTTCCTTCGATAAATCTAGAAATCTTGCTAAGAAACCCCTTTACATGACCCATATGTAGAAGTGTCCCTTCTAAGTCTTTATCTGAATATGCTGTTTTCGCATATTCAAAATGTTGTTTAGCCTGAGTTAATAAATTATTAGCTTCGCTATCATCAGCAAAGCCCATTTCATCTAATAAATGAGAATATTTTTCTATAGTCCTAGACAATCTTTGTAAGTCTGATTCTAAATCACGGCTCTCAATATTTTTTTCTTCAAAAGATTTCACCGCAGATCTCATTAAAGATTCTGCAGAACGCGCTTGACCATAAGCCTCTCCATAATTCTCGCTATTCCAAGATTCTTCAGCCTTATTCAAATGATCCTTAGCCTCCTCTAGCTTAGACTTAGAAACCTCCGCCAAATCACTATCCTCACTAAGTTTTTCTTCTAAGTGTATTAAAAATTCTTTTGCTACTTTTATTTGCTCAAATGTTTTCTCTTTAATATTTTCTGTTCCTAAAACTCTTTCATCAAATTCTTTAGAAATTTCTCTTATAGTTTCAGAGACTCTAAAATTACCTCTGTCTTCTAATTCCTTAAGAATAGAAGCTCTTCTTAACTCATCACCTGGTAAATTCCTAATTACATCTTGAACTATTTTTTCACCATGCTTTTTCACGGCCTCATCAATATCTTCCTCTAATCTCAAAGAAAAATCTTCTCTTAATTTTTCTAAAGAATCTCTGGCGTCTCCTGAAGCGCTCTTACTAAAACGATCAATAATTTCCATTGAACTGACATGCTTTAATTCACTGCCCTTTCCGGAAATGAGTGCTGCCTCTAGTTTAGCTGCGAATTTTCCTGGTAAATCATTTTCGGCGGCGCGAGCAGCCACCTCTCCTAATATTTCTCTGGCGTCATCAGCTAAATTAGCTAATTCTTCATTATCTCTAAATTTATCAGCAAGATCGTCAAAAATTTTTGTATGCTTTACTGCCTTATCTGTAAATTCTTCTAAGAGTCTATCTACATTAGGATTTTCAGAATTTTCACTTAAATTTTCAAATCTAACTATTAATCTTTGTTGATTATCTTTATAATTTTCTAAAGCGCTTTTTATAGCTTCTTCATTTTCAGGGTCTAAATTTTCTAACTTTTTAAGCTCGGCGGCTTTTTCATTAGTAAAACGAAGTTCTAATTCTGCTTTTTTAATAGGATTAAACGCAAATAATTGTCTTACGCCACGCCCCCATTCCTTCAAAAAATAAAATGGATTTGTAGGTAAAAGACCTGGGTCTGAAATGCCTAAATCCTCAGTAGTAACTTCTTCCACAGAAGCATCTTCTGTCTGAGCATAAACAGGGCCGGATATCATCAGTACAGTTAATAATAATGAGAATATGATATATTTTTTCATAATTTAATGAAATTTATTAAATTTAATTATTAAGCTAATTATAACACAATAACAACTAATTATTTTTATCTGTTTTTACGGCGTATTTTATTATTTCTATATTACAAATATTAGTTTCCTACACTAATCTTCACACTTTTTTGCATATTCTTCTTTTCCATAATGCATATGGCAAACTTCGCATATATATAATTTTATTTCTTTTATTTTTATTTTTTCATAAATTTATTTTTACTGCACCCCTTCTTAAGATATCTATCTCATTATTCTTTAATTTAATAAGTGTAGAAGGTTTAGATTTTAATGCGCCAACTCCAAAATAAAAATCTACTTCGTCACTAAAATATTTTTTAGCTTCTTTAATATTTTTTGCTGAGACTGATCCTTCTGGATTGGCGCTTGGAGCTACTAATGGGCCCGCTTTTTTTATTAAATCAATTAATAACTTTTTCTTCGGCAATCTAAAAGCTAATGACCTAGTGCCTCTGTGTAAATAACTAAATTTATTTTTATTACAATGTAAAATAACACTAACTTTACCGGGCCAAATATTTTCTAGAATTTCTTTTTCTTTATCAGTTAATTTAACCCCAAATAAAGATAAATCTTTTAAAGAACTTATTAATATGATCAATGGTTTTTTAGAATTTCTTTTTCTGATTTTATATACTCTTTCTACAGCCTTTTTATCTAGTGCAGATGTAACTAATCCATAGATAGTATCGGTAGGCAAGACTCCAATTCCGCCTCCTTTTAAGTAATTAACAACTATTTTTAATTTTTTATTCATATAAATATATTACTACAAAAACAATATTTTCATGGTAAAATAAATTCAAAATGAACAAGAAACAGATATTAACTACTATATTAGTAATAAGTGCAATTTTGCGTCTTTTTGCTTTATCTAATGGCGATACGATTAACGATGAAGTATTTTATGCTTTCCGTGGCATCGGGATGATGGATTTTGACGAAGCTGCCGCTCAGACCACTCCACTTGAATGGTATGATCCAGATATTCCTGTATGGACAAGTTTTTCTTTCCACGACCACCCACCGCTTGTTTTTGCGACTCAAAATATTTCGATGAAAATATTCGGAGAAAATAATTTTGGTTTTAGATTCCCTTCAGCTATTTTAGGAATAGCATCAGTTTATTTAATTTATTTAATCGGGACTATCTTATACTCAGCCAACACAGGATTAATTTCTGCGGGGATATTAGGAGTTACTTTAAATAATATTTATATTTCTCGAGTAGGTATGCAAGAAGCTTATGTAATATTTTTTATATTACTTGCTTCTTATTTATTTCTAAAATCTCTAGAAAATAGTAAATATTTAATAAAAGTTGGAGTGGTAATAGGGCTAGCACTTCTTACTAAATACACTTCTATAGTTTTAATACCAATATTTTTAACCTATTTAGCACTATTTAAACCAACATATTTAAAGAAAAAATATTTTTGGATTGGCACATTCCTAGCCATACTAATCTTTAGCCCTGTAATAACCTACAATATGATGCTTTATATAAATGAAGGTCATTTTGATTTCCAAGTCTCTCATATTGTTGGGCAAAGTATAGAAGAATGGCAATCCACGCCCGGCAAAGAAATAGGTTCTTTATCCGATAGAATTGAAAATTTTGTTCCTAGACTAATTTCTACTAACTCATGGCTATTATTATCACTGTTTATTTTCTCTGTTTTAGGATTTCTATTTTCCTTATTTAAAAATACAAAAGTAAATATTTCAAAACATAAATTTTTAATAATATCTTTTATATTTTTATTAATTTTAATATCCTTAATCGGCCCGTCTTATAGATTTCTAACAATGCTTACACCATTTTTTGCTTTAAGCATTGCTGTTTTTATAAATTATATTTATGATAAATTTTCATCTAAAAAAATATTATTAGTTCTGTTCGGATTGTTTGTTTTATTTGAATTATCTTATTCAACTAATAATCAATTATTAGATTACCCCGTTGGTCCAAGCCCCTGGTTATCTTCAGAAGTTCGCTTTGAAAATTATAATTGGGGTTATAACAATTTAAATGAATATTTAAAAAATGAATTAGAAGATAAAATGCCAGCCATTTCCTTTGATATGAGATATCAATTTTTACAAGATATTCGTGATAAGTCTATAGAACAAGATTTAAATCGCGGGCTTACTCCTTATCCAGCTTTAATAATTTATTCTAGAGGCTTTGATAAACTTGCTAAGTTATGGGTATTAGACAGATTACATATTTATCATGCTTGGCCGATTATTAGCATGGATACATATTTTCAATATTTAAATGAAAACGGCTTTGATTTTTATGAAAAAAATGGATTTAAAGATTACTATTTCATAATTTCTTCAAATGCAGTATTATCTCAAGAAGTTAATAATATATTCAAAAACATCTCTCCTAAGATAATTTATAATAATCGCGGGGACGAAGCTTTCAAAATATATAAATTCTAAAAATGATATCTTTTAAAATAACTAAAAAATCTAATAAAAGCCTGGCTCGCCTAGGTCTCCTCAAGACTTCTCATGGCGTTGTGGAAACACCCGCCTTTATACCAGTTGCGACTCAAGCAACAATCAAAGCCCTTACGGCAGAAGAGGCTAAAGAAACCAATAGTCAAATTTTGATTTCCAATACTTTTCATCTTCATTTGAAGCCGGGAGAAAAAATATTAAAGTCTTCAGGTGGGATTCATAAATTTATGAATTGGGATAGGCCGCTCATGACTGATTCTGGAGGCTTTCAAGTATTTAGCTTAGGATTTGGTATGGATTTAGGGATGGGTAAAATTTCCAAAAAAGATAACGATTCTAAAGTGAAATTAGGTCAACAACCAAAATCAATCAAAATAACTGATAAAGGAGTTTATTTTAGATCTCCAGTTGATGGAAAAAAATTATTTATAGGTCCCAAAGAATCAATAAAAATACAAGAATCAATAGGTGCTGATATTATTTATGCATTTGATGAGTGTACTCCCCCAGCAGCAAATTATGAATACACTAAGCAATCACTAGAAAAAACTCATCGTTGGGCCAAAGAATGTTTAAGGATTAAAAAATCTAAAAAACAAGCTCTTTATGGAATTGTTCAGGGCGGCAAATATAAGGATTTAAGAGAAAAAAGCGCCGAATTTATTGGTGGTTTGTCATTTGATGGCTTTGGAATCGGAGGTGAATTTGGAAACAATAAAAAAGAAATGGTCCAGATGATCAAATGGGTCATTAATAAACTACCAGAAGAAAAGCCTAGACACTTACTCGGCATAGGGCAATTAGAGGATATTATTCCAATAATTAAATCGGGAGTGGATACTTTTGATTGCACAGTCCCAACTCATTACGGAAGACATGGTGTAGCTTTTACAAGTAAAGGAAAATTAGACATGAGAAAATCTAAATTTTTAAAAGACAAAAAACCTCTAGATAAAAATTGTAAATGTTTTGTTTGTAAAAACTATAAAAGAAACTACATCTGCCACTTAATTAAAGCCAAAGAAATAACGGGTTTAAAATTATTATCTTTTCATAATATTTATTATTTTAATGATTACGTAGCTAAAATACGTAAAGATATTAAAGTAGGCAAAATATAAATGCATTCTTTAGAAAAATTACTAGAAACTTATGATTACACTCTCCCAGAAGAGCTTATTGCTCAAAACCCTGCTACTCCCAGAGATAGTTCTCGTCTATTAGTCTATGAAAGAAAAAATAAAGAAATTTTTTGGGATAATTTTAAAAATTTAACAAATTATCTACCCAAAAACTCTGTTCTTATTTTCAATAAAACCAAGGTCTTACCAGCTCGCTTAACAATCACTAAACCAACTGGCGGATTAGCTAAAATCTTATATATTAAGAATGATAAAAATTTAATTATCTTTTTATCAAATAAACAATTAAAAATTGGGGCTATAATAAATCTAAATAAAAAAATATTTTTTGAGGTTAAAAGAAAAATTGGAAAAAAGTATTTACTTAAACCATCCTTTAATATAAAGGATATTTTTAAGATATTAGAAAAATATGGCGACTCTCCTCTGCCCCCATATATTAAAAAAACATCTTTAACAAAAAGGGATTTAAAGAAAAGATATCAAACTGTTTTTGCTGAAAAATTAGGATCGGTGGCTGTACCAACCGCATCATTACATTTTACTAAAAATTTACTTAATAAAATAAAAAAGGCTGGCCACGATATTAAATTCATAACTCTTCATGTTAATTTAGGAACCTTTGCTCCCCTAACTGAAGAAAATATCAGAACAGGGTTATTACATGAAGAATACTACGAGATAGATAAAAAAACAGCTGAATTTATTAATAAAGCAAAAAAAGAAAAACGGCCGATAATAGCCGTTGGCACAACAAGTGCCAGAACTCTAGAATCTGCTACAAAATCAAATAAATTAACTAATTTAAGAGCAGGGACAAAGCTTTTTATAAGAAATAACTATAAATTCAAAACCGTAGACGGTCTCATAACTAATTTCCACGTACCCCAATCTAGCTTGTTGATGCTTGTTGCATCATTCACATCAAGAGATAAAATATTAGACCTTTATAAAAGAGCAATTAAAAAAAGATTTAGATTTTTTTCTTTTGGTGACGGGATGCTAATCCTATAAATTATCCTACGTCTGCCCCAGAATTAACTTCTTTTTCTGTAGTTAAAAGTATTGGTCCGCCTTCATCGCTAGCCGCAAGAAGCATGCCCCGACTCTCTAAACCCATCATCATTCTTGGTTCTAAATTAGCCACAATAATAATTTGCTTACCAACCAATTCTTCTGGCTCGTGATTTTTACCTATGCCAGCTAAAATTTGCCTTTCCTCTTCGCCAAGACTTACTTGAAGCTTTAATAATTTTTCCGAGCCTTCAACGTGTTCGGCTGAAATTATTTTTGCCACTCTTAATTCAACTTCTTTAAATTTATTAAAATCAATCATTGAATAAATTTAACTAATTTTCATTGCATTTTCAACTGAAAATTCTCCTATTTTAGTACGACGTAAATTTTGTAATGTTGCAGGATAGCCAAGTCTCTTACCAATTTCTTCACCCACAGAACGAGCGTAGGTGCCATGTCCACAATCCATTTCTACTTTTATAATATTTTTATTAATATCTAAAAGTTTTAAACTATTTATTTTTGTTTTTCTTTTAGGTAAATCTATTTTTTTACCTTCACGAGCATAATGATAAAACCTTTTTCCATTTAACTTTAAAGCAGAATATATCGGCACAGTTAAATCTACCTCCCCCTCTAAACTTTTTAAAACTTCTAAAGCTTTTTCTTTTTTTATTCCATTAAATTTCTTTTCTTCAATAACCCTACCATCTAAATCTCCGGTGTCGGTTTTTTTACCTAATAAAATTTCCATTTTATAGGTTTTTGGTAATTGTAAAAATTCAGTCATTTTTTTAGTCCCTACTTTTTCTACACCAATTATTAATAATCCGCTAGCAGCCGGGTCGAGAGTGCCAGCATGCCCCATTTTTCTAATCCCTGACTTCATACGCAAAATCCTAATAACATTAAAAGAGCTTAATCCCTTAGTCTTATCAACTAACAAAATATTATTATTAATTATCTTTGAAAGTTTCATTCTATAAAAAAATCTTCTAATTAATCTAAACAAGTTCATATTATTTAATCTCAATAACTTTATTTTTAGAAGACTTACCCGCAATAAGCCTAAGAGATGCTAAAGGAACTCTAAAATGCCTTGAAATAAGCTTTAAAATAGCAAAATTAGCCTTATTTTGAGTCGGTGGCTCTTTTACAGAGACTTGATAAGTATTTTCAGATATTTGCTCTATTTTATCCTCTTTTGCTTTAGTTTTTACTTTAATATTTAGCTTCATTTTATACACATAAAATAAATTGTTAGTGCGTATATACTATATTATAATATATATATCTAACAGACCATAACAATTTCTCATTTATGAATCAATCCTTAATAAAACTTGAAGATGTAAATTTGTTTTACGACAAAGGAGAACCATCTGAGCTTCAGGCTCTTAAAAATGTAAATCTAGAAATAAATGAAGGCGACTATGCGGCCTTTTTTGGTCCATCTGGATGCGGTAAATCTACTCTTTTATACTTAATTTCTGGTTTTGAAAAATTTCAAGAAGGGTACGGTGCTATAAATGGTAAAAGTTTAAAAGATATGACTTCTTTAGATTTAGCAGAAATGAGACAAAATCAATTAGGATTCATCTTCCAGTCTTTTAACCTGATTCCTACTTTAAATGTACTAGAAAATGTAATGCTACCCATGCTTTTTGTTGGTACTGATCCATCTAAAAGAGAGACGAAGGCTTTAAATTTGTTAAAAAGATTCGGAATAGATAATTTAGCTGAAAGAATGCCCGGTAAACTATCTGGTGGGCAACAACAACGTGTTGACATTGCTCGTTCGTTAGCAAATGATCCTCCATTAGTATTGGCCGACGAACCAATTGGCAACTTAGACTCTAAAAACGCTAATGCAGTATTAGACTTATTAAAAGAACTTCATGATAAAGATGGACGCACAGTTATTATGGTTACTCACGAAGCATGGAGCTTAAGAGACGCAGAAAAAATCTTTTATATGAAAGATGGAGCTATTCTTAATATGGAAGAAAAAAAGGCTGAAAAATCCAAAAGCACCGGAATATCAAATGAAGCCATAGCTAGACTCCATCCAGAACTAGATAAAGACCAAGTTTTAGTTAAATCTGTTGTAAGTACAATTCTTAGAGGCTATCCTCCAGAAGAAACAAAGCGGTTTGAATTTTTCTTACTCCATTTAATTCAAGGAAAAATAGAATTAGACGAATTTCAAAATCTTTTAGACATGCCGTTTAAAAAAGGCGGAGTTGGTTTGTGGAAGCAAACGGCTAAAAAAATATCCATTAAGCTAGGAGGCATCCTTAATGAATGGAGGCGTGTTGATGAATTACTTAAAAAATTAGAAAAAGATCCGGAAACATCTTTGAAATCAGACGTAATAGAAATAAGAAATACTCTTTTAGAAAAAAATTATAATGGCTCTTCCCTAACTAATGAACAAATAAGGAGATTGGATGAAGTTATTAATAATAGATTAAGGAATATAATTAACCCTCTTCATTTCAGAAAAGTTTTAAAAATGCCCACTATTGAAGGTGGAGTTGGGCTATTTAGAACAACTGCTGAAAAAATGGCTCAAGAAATGGAAATTATAGTAAGTAAAGAATTCGTTATTTAAATATGGAAAACCAAGTAAAAACAAAAGGACCAAAATGGCTTGATTTTAAGGATTTGATGAGTCTTTCTTTGCGATCTTTTAAAAATAGAAGAATGCGCACATTTCTTACTATCGCTGGCATGGGAGTCGGTATTGGAGCTGTTTTATTTTTAGTTTCTCTTGGTTATGGTCTTCAGTTTATTTTAGTGGGAAGATTAGCGGCTACTTCTGATGCTCTTCTTTCTATGGAAGCTTTCTTTCCCCAAGAAACAAATGAAAAAATTGATGCTAATCTTTTAAATGAAATTAACCAAATTTCTGAAGTGGCTGAAATTAGTAAAATTGCCGAACTTCCTGGGCAAATTATTTTTAATAATCTTGTTGGAAATACTAGTATAAGAATTATTGAAGATAACTACTTTAGATTATTCGGGTCTTCGCCAGAGTTTGGAAAGCCGCCAGTAGGAAATGAGCCAAAAGTAATTCTTTCTAGTGCAGCTACACAACTTCTAGGATTAGAATTTGATGAAACAATAATAGGAAAAGAGGTTAATTTTGTTGTTCTCTATCCTCAAGAAAATAATGGCGTTGAAGTAATAGAATTAGAAAAAGTCCCTACAATATCTGCCCTTATCAGAGATGATACTCAGCCCTATATTATGATGAATGCAGACTTATTGCCAAGAGAATTAAATGAGTTCCAAGGATTAATCGTTAAGGCTGATAATAGTGAGGTTGTAAAAGGATTAAGAGATAAATTAATTGATTTCGGTTTTATTATTTCAGCTAAAATTGATTTGATCGAACAGGTTAATAAGGTTTTAGATATTATCACAACTATTCTCGGTATCTTTGGTGTAACTGCATTATTTGTATCAGCTATCGGCATGTTTAACACAATGACTATTTCGCTCTTAGAGCGTACTTTTGAAATTGGTATTATGAAATCTATTGGCGCGACTAATAGAGATATTAGAAACTTATTCCTGACAGAATCTTTCTTAATGGGACTCCTTGGAGGAGTGGGCGGGGTATTAATTGGACTAATAAGTGCAGAAATATTTAATTTAATCTTAAATATTATTGCTAAACAATTTGGTGGTAGTAGTGTGGACTTATTTATTACTCCTATCTGGTTTGTGACAGGCATTATCACTTTCTCTAGTATAATTGGTTTTACAACTGGTCTATGGCCAGCTATTAGAGCATCTAAGTTATCTATCAAAGAGACATTGCTCAGATAATAAAAATACTACTTATTTTTAGTATATTAAATACCTAATCAAAAACCCCTCATTTAGAGGAGTTTTATTTTTATTTCTTATCTACTCTCCTACTGGAATGATCTAATCCATCCGAAGGTTTCTTCTAAGTTAGAAGAAATAATATCGATAATAGATTCAGCTTGTTTAGGTGTAAGAACTACCTGAACAGATGTTTCAGCAGTATTACCCCCCGGGTCAGTAGATACAGCTTTTACTCTATACACAGTTCCTGGCTTTAATGTAGAAATAATAACTGTATGATCTAAAGTATTAAATTCGTCTAAAGTAGATGAATTAGTTAATTCACCAGTACTTAATGCTCCTTCGGCAAAGAATACTTGAGAGTTAGCAATTTCATCAGTTTTCCATGAGACTACGGTTTGCAATCTATCGTTTCTACCCGGCACAAGAGCATTCTTGATTGAGAAGTTCGAAATTATAGGTGGCTGAGTATCTTTGATAGTAAATACTGATCTAGTATCAGACTCTGTTAAATTACGCCTCTCATCTCTACCAAATACTTTAAAGGTATATCTAGTAGCTGATTCTAGGTCGGTTAGAGAAATTAAGTGATCTCTTACTAATTCATCGTCTCCCTGGGTTTTAACTTCACCAGTAGCAGTATTTCTGATTTCTATGTAAGAAGTAGTTGGTCTATCAGACTTCCATGAAACTACTAATTTTGTAGCATCAAGTTCTAAAATATTAGAAATTGGTCTTGTGGCTTTAGTAGTGAAAACTTTATCCTGAGACTTTCCAAAAGCACCAGCAATCCCCTGAGATCTAGCCTGAAAATGATAAACTGTGTCGCCTTTTAAATTAACAATTGTAACACTATGTGTTAAAGCTTTTTCTTGTGAATCACCCATTTCAGCGGTATAAGGAGTAACTGCTGTTGGATCATATTCTTCGGATGGGGCAAAAGCCACAAGGGAAGACCCTTTAATATTAGTATTCCATTCAATTGTGGCACTATCAGAATTTATATTAGTAACTATAGGATCAGATAAAAATGGTGGGACAAGCGATGGTAAAGTAGACTCAATAATATCTTCCAATCTCTGTTGAAAAATTGTCTCATCTTGTAACCCCTCTAATCCTTGGACTACATCTGTAGCAAATTGAGTGGTGAAAGATTGAGGGTCAGACTCAGTTATATTTCCACTTTTATCCGTAGCATAAATTTTAAAATTATATTTTGTTCCAGCCTTTAGTCTAAGAAGGTTTATTTGTTTTGATTTACCGAAAGTCAAAATTGAACCACCCTCGGATCTATCATAAGTTTCACCTTCACTATATCTAACAAGGGCTATAGTATCTTCATTGGTATCAAATGAAATACTTGCATTAAATATTCCTACGTCTGAAACTTTTACATCAGAAATAGATGGAGGATCATAATCTTGAGCTGGACCCGAAACTACAGTATAAGTAATACCGCTGCCACAAGTAAGTTCTGCATCGGCCTGATTAGTAGTAAATGAATTTTCTGATGAAGTAGCATAATTACCCTCAGAATCTGCTGAAATAACTTGATAATAATAAGTTGTATTAGATGAAAGCCCATTAATAGAAGTATAGTGATGCTGTGATGTTAAAGTAGTATCTTCAGTCGTAGAAGTTGTGTAATCATTCTGGCCGATTCCGTATTGAGCCTTAGAAGTTGATAATTCATCTGTTTCCCATTTTACTACTACAGCTGTATCAGTAATTAAAACAGTATCTACTGCAGATATAGTAGGCGGCTTTTCGTCTCGAGTAGTCGTAAATCTATAATAAACGCCCTGGTTAGTATCTTCTCCGATATTATCATCAATGTCTAACGATCTTACTTTAAAGTAATAAGTTGTAGACTGAGAAAGGCCTGTTAAAGTAACGGAGTGCGCGTATAAACTATTATTTACGTCTGTAACTAGAGTCGCTGAACCGACCTGAGTTGATCCCGATAAACCAGAGTCGGTTGAATAATAGGCTAACGAGGAAGCTGATTTATCAGTGTTCCAAACAATAGTAGCAGTAGAATCAGTTACAGACTGAACTGCTACATCAGTAATAATAGGACCGCCTTGAGTTGTAAATGGATGCCCGGCCCCACTATTATCATCTGAACCAGTATTATCATATACATCATTAGAAAATACTTTAACTAAATAATCTGTATTTGGGGTAAGCCCAGATAGAGATACGGTGTGATTAGTAGAATATGAAGAGCTAGTTGCATAAGTATCAAAAGCTGTTGATGGGGAAAGAGAATATCCGACTATTGAATTAGAAAGTTCATCAGTAGTCCACGTTACATCGGCAGTGGTCGCCCTTGTATTAGCTACGGCAACGGACGAGATCATCGGACCAGTTGTATCTGCATTCGATCCATTGGGTAAATCGCTTACGCTAGTTGTAGTTGCTGAAACGTCGCCATTAGTATCCTCTACGGCAATTCTATAGTAATAAGTAGTTGTTGAAGCAACGGTTTGATCTACATAATAATTTTGTGCCGAATCTGTTACTTTTGTATTTAACTCAAAATTAGTATCATCTGTAGATCTATAAATATTGTACGAACTAAATGTAGTTGAAGCATTACCCGAATACTGACTCCATGAAATAAATTCTTTATAAAGATTCAATGCTGTATTTGAGACGTCTTGGATATTTGGATTGGCTAAAATAGCTGGAACTACTTTAGTGGAAGTAGCGTAGTTAGCATAATCATCTTTTGCTACAAGATAAACAGTCTCTTCGCCAGTAGAATTTAATGTCCAGGAGAATGGAGAGGTTAACGATATATAGGTACCTGAATTAGCATTAGTATCATCTGCCGACATATCGGCATTATTGGAAAAATTTACAGTAAAAGAATTATCATCTGTAATAGTTATTGTGGAAGTAGCCGAAGTATTATCAAATATCCAATTAGAAACTGCTGGTGGGGATGCATCTAAAGAAAATGTAGCAGATGATGCATTAGCAGAATTATTGGCAGCCTCACTATCATCTACGGTCACCCTTATTTGTGCCGATGAAGTAGCTGTTTGCACTTGCTGTTTTGCTCGCCAAAAAGCAGTATGAGTCGTATAACTACCCTCTAATACTGTGGCATCACTTGTTGAAGTAGATGACATAAAAGAAGAGTTAATAGACTGCCACCCGTTACCATCACCAATATTATATTCAAAAGAAGGACTAATAAATCCTGCATTAGCACCGCCTGTAGTATCAGGGTCTTTAATAGAATAACTTATCTCTACACTTCCCCATTCTGCATGAGTAGTTGTAGCTACTTGAGATACTTGAACTCCATTAGTTCCGTAAGAAGAATCAAATTCTGGCGGAGCATTTATTACGTATTGAACTATTATATTGTCTACGGTCGGCGTATTTGTTCCTCCTGTGAGAGTTGTTTTGTATTGTATCCATTGGTCTCCGCTACCATCTTTCATTCCCGATGGAATAGCAGCCGTTGTACAAGTTACTGTACCTGACGCCTTGCTACAATTAGAAGTGGCATTAGTAAAATCGGTCCATCCACCAGTTAATCCACCTTCTGAAGATGCGGTGCGCAAAGAAACTGTTACCGATGTGCCATCCGGAAGAGTTGAATCTTCATCCCATCTTAATTGTCCGACAATAACAGTAGATTCTTCTGTATTAAATGGAGATGATATTAATGAACCAGAAGAAAGATATCCGGCTGCTGTTTTTTGTCTTGTCTTAAGATAGTTAGATGAATCTTTCCAAATTGCATTTGCCGCATTACCTCCTTTATTCGCCGCTATTACACACGATTGAGAATTATTTGTAGTTCCAAAAGCTTCTTGAGAAGTCCAAGTCGTTCCCATAGAACCAGTATTATAAAAAACATTAAAACCGTTTAAAACATCATCTGCTTCATAACAAACATGTATATTATTTGAGGCGTCTACATCAATATTAGGATTTTTATAAGGATACCAATCACCATCACCATCAGTAGTAATTGAAGTTGCAGTGGCAAACCCATCTGCAGAACTAACAATCTTAATATTTGTTCCATCGCTATAAGGAATATAAACAACATCGGAAGAATCTACACCTAAACTCAACCAACTATCTCCATTTATAGCTACAGCTTTTCTATAGGCATAGGAATCTGTAGAAGATGCTACCGTAGTAGTAAATCCATTTTCCCAAGCTACATAAATATGGTCAGCTGAGTCAATAATCATAGCGGGATTTAATTGATTAGCGGAAGTGCTTATAGATACATCGGTTCTTGATGCATAACTATCAGCAGACGAACGAATAGCTATATTGGCATAACTAGAATTATATTCTCTAGATGAATAACTAATATTTATATTATCAGAAGAATCAATAACAATAGCTGGGTCAACTATAAAATATTGTGATGTTACTGATGTAATGTCAGTACGAGTAGAATAATTATCAGTTGAAGATCGAAGAGCAACGTTAGTATATGTAGCATTAAATTCATAGGAATAATAAGTAACGTGAAGAGCACCATTACTATCTATTGCTATTCTTGGATTTTCTGCACTACTCCCCGATGATATGGTAGTAATATCTGTTTTAGAAGCGTAATTATCTGCAGAAGAACGAAGGGCTACGTTTTTTGGCGTGCCGCCGTTATATTCAGTAGAAGTATAAACAATATATGCCACTCCAGAAGTGGCATTTATAGCTATATCAAAATCTTCAGTGGCACTAACACCAGAAAATATAGTAGTTAAATCACCAGTAGAAGAAGAACCAGTCCCTAAAGTCATATTAGTTGAAGTAGCCAATCCTCCTGTACTAGCCGTAGAATATTCATCCCATCCAGTTTTATTAAGTGTATGATTGGCTGTATTCGCGGTAGCTCCTCCAGCCCAAGTGGCTTGAGTCCATGTATAAGTAGCGGCTCTAGCATAATCAGTCAGCTGATTTGTCCAAGTTGAAGAAAAGGCTATTAAAAAAACTAACCAAAGAGCCATAACTTCTTTAGCGTGATTACTTAAATGATGCTTAATTTTTTTAATGGCCATTTATATGGGCTTAAATTAATAAGATGTTTTTCAACTATTTACGCTTATTTTATCATAAATTTTAATAGAAGTCACTATAAATATTGTGTATAAATATAATTAATTTGATAAATAAAAATAACCGAATAATCGGTTATTTTTATCTTTGTATAGTAAACGGAACTATAATCGGATCCCCATTAGCATCTCTAGCTACAATATCATCTACAGGACTAAACCTTCTATCTCCATCATCTTCGTATAAAATTCCATATTTTTTTTCACCATTCTTACTTGCTCTATTAAAATTTACAACTAAATCAGTATACTCACCTTTATCCAAAATATAACTATTACCTATAATATTATTTGGCAAACCACCTTCGTCATCATATAAAACAACAAAGCCACTTTTTTGAATACTAATATTATCTACAATAGCAGATAAGTTAGGTTCTTGAGTTAGGACGGATAAAGAATTTTCATAAAATTTCCCCTCTCTAAAGAAACCAACATAAATAGAAATTAATATAACTAAGGCTAATGAAAAAAATATTTTTAAGTTTGAGTCCATAGAATAATTATATAATTATTTATTCATAGCGCAAAGCCTCTATTGGATTTTTCTTAGCCGCTTGCTTAGCTGGGTAAATCCCAAATAATAATCCTACTCCCGTTGAAACCCCGATTGCTAATATCGCTCCAAATACCGGGAAAGAAAAGGAAAAATCAAACCCAGCAAATTTTTTAACTAGCATTGATACTACTATAGATAAAACAGCTCCAAAAATAATTCCTATAATTCCGCCTAATCCTGTTAACATAACTGCCTCGAAAAGAAATTGATTTTCAATGTCTTTTTCTGTTGCGCCAACGGCCTTACGAAGACCTATTTCTCTAGTTCTCTCTGTTACAGATACAAGCATAATATTCATTACACCAACACCACCAACTACAAGCGAAATAGCCACAACCGAGGTAAGAAAAATGGTTAAAGCGCCTAAAATAGTACTAATTTGATCTAGGGCCGCCTGAGAAGATACAACAAAAAAATCATCTTTATCTGGATCATCTATATCATGAGCCTCGCGCAAAGTGCGCTCTACATCAGTAATAGTAACTTCAACATTATCGGGACCATCAACCATAAGCATAACTTCATGATAATGATCTATGCCCAATAAATAATCTTGAGCAGAAGTATAAGGAATGACAACTAAGTCATCTATATTAGTAAAGGCAACTTGACCCTTTTCTTCATAAACACCAACTACTCTGAAGCTTCTATTTTTTATTCTAATATTTTCGCCGATAGCATTATTAAAACCAAAAAGTTCTTCTTTAACTTTCGCGCCGATAACAGCCACGCTTGCCTTAGTGTCTATATCAACTTGATTAAAAATTGTTCCTTCTTCAGGAAAAACATTAAAAATTCCTTGTAAAAATTCTGCGTCCCAACCAAAAATAGTTGGGCTATAAGTTTCACCTTTATAAGCAACGCTACCTGGGACAATAACGGCAGCAGCAATAGATTTTAAATGAGGAACGTTTTCTTTTCTTTTTAATGCTTTAATATCAGCTGATTTTAATGAATCAGAAAAAAGCGTTGCACCAATATCACTAGGACCAGAAGGTTCTCGGCCAGGACGAATAACTACCATATCAGAACCCATCCCCTGAATTTGATCTAAAATTAAATTTTCTGCTCCTTGTCCAAGCGACATTATTAAAATAATCGCGGTAATACCTATAACAATTCCTAAAATAGTTAAAAGTGAGCGAGACTTATTCGTTTTAAGGCCAGTAGATGCAATTTTAAAACTATATTTAATATGCATATCTATTTAATAAATTTATCAGTAGAATTATGACGATGCTCAACTTTTTTGTCACTTTCGATTTTACCATCGAGAAGCTTAATGATTCTTCTTGCATATTCAGCAGTATAAGTTTCGTGAGTTACTAAAAAGATAGTTTTTCCCTCTTTCTCACTAAGGTTATGAATAATACTCATAATCATTTCTCCAGACTTAGAATCTAAGTTACCAGTTGGCTCATCTGCAAATATAATTTTAGGATCATTAACTAAGGCTCTTGCGATAGCTACTCTTTGTTTTTCTCCGCCAGAAAGTTCTGATGGCTCATGTTCTATTCTATGAAGCATACCAACTGACTTAATTGCGTCTAAAGCCAAATTATTCCATAATTTTTCTTCAATACCAGAATAAACAAGTGGTAATTTAACATTTTCTAAAACAGACGTTCTTGGAAGTAAATTAAAAGATTGGAAAATAAATCCAATCTCTTCATTACGCATATGAGCTATCTCTTCTTTAGAATATTTATTTACATTTTTATCTGCAATTGTATAACTCCCTTCAGTGGGCTCGTCTAGAAGGCCTAAAACATGCATTAAAGTAGATTTACCAGATCCCGAAGGGCCCATAATAGCTACAAAATCACCCGCTTCCACATTAAAACTCACTCCATTAAGTGCGGTGGTTTGGGTCTCTCCTTCTTGGTAGACTTTTTTTAAATTTTTGACTTCTATTAAAGCCATTTAATTTTATTTATTAATAGATACAACAACCTCTTCTCCCTCTTCTAAACCACTGATAACTTCAACCATTCCCTCAAAACTACGCACACCAGTTTTAATGACTATTTCTCTTATTTCTCCATCAATTAAAACATTAACGAGCTTTTCACCATCTCTAGTAATAACGGCTCTTTGCGGAATTATAATAACATCGCTTAACTCCGCAGTAATAAGATCTATATCAGCAGTCATACCAGATCTAATACGAGAATCTTCTTCATCAAAATTTAATTTAATTTTATAAGTTGTTACCCCCTCAATAATAGTTTCTGCAGGATCTACATAAACTATACTTCCACTAAATATTTCTCCAGAAAAAGCATCTAAAGTAATTTTAGCCTTATTGCCTAAAGAAATCTTACCAATATCCACTTCTGGAATATTAGCTTCTATTTCTAAATTATCTTCAGAGATAATAGAAATAATTTTTGTATTAGCAGTAACTATTTCACCTACTTTTATATCTTGAGAAGTTACTGTTCCGGATATAGGAGATCTGATAATTGTTTTAGATATTTGAGCTAAAGCAGATTGAACTTTTGCCTCAGCTTGTTTAACAGCCGCCTCTTGAGCAGTAATTTGTTCTTCTACCGTACCTGCTTTTTTAAGAGCTAAATTATTTTGCTCTAAAGATAAAGTAGATTCTGCTCCTCGCAATTTTTCATCAGCCGCAGAAACATTAACTGTGGCGGTATTAATATTTGTACGCGCCGTTGAAACGCTAGTTCTATAAGTATCAATTGTTGTTTGAGATAAACTAACGCCAGCGCTTAAATCATTTAAAGCCAAAGTGATGTCAGACAGGAATGATTTAATTTTATCTAAATTAGTGTTAGTCATTGATACATAAGAATCTAAATCACTAATAGGAGAAAGTGCGTCTACAGAATCCTTCCACTCTATAAGCATCGTTTCTATATATTTTCGAGTGGTATTTAATTTATTTTCTAATTGAACATCTAAAACAGCAAAATTAATTTGTGGGTTAGATGTACGAGGACCATCAAAAAATTGATCAATTTTATTTCTTATAACGTCATCTCCTTTGGTATAGGCATCATTTAATTTATCAACCAAATTTTTTTTTGCGTCTTCTACAGAAGATTTGGCGCTTTCAACTTTAGTTTCTTGAATTAAAATCTCCTCTGGTCTTGTGCCTCTTTCTAACTCTGCCAATTTAGCTTTTTGAGAATCAACATTAGCCTCAAACTCTGCTAACTGAGCAATTAAATCTGAATTATCTAATTTAGCTAATAATTGACTGGGAAAAACTTTATCTCCTACTTTTATATAAATAAGACTGACTTTGCCCGATTTTTCAAATGCCAAATCAACATCTTCAACAGGCATAAGTTTGCCAGTAACACTGACCTCTTGTTTAATTGATCCTTTTTCGGCTAAAACTGTATTATAATTAGATTCTCCACCACCAGAAAAAATACTAACAAGCGCCGTTGAAACCAAAATAAATATTAAAAGCGACCAAATTGGGTGTGTGCTTATCCAACGAAGTATTTTCATACTATATAAATTAATTAATTATTGGCCTTTTCCTGCTTAGACAGGTTTTTTTTACTGAAAAAAAATATGTATAAAATATCTAAAATAGCTAAAGTATTAATCAATAAAAGAGCGATAAACCACCATTGATGTTGATTACGCGCCGATTTCCAAAGTGCAACACCCTTCCATGGAATTACCCATAAAAACATCAAAAACAGTACCCAGCTATTATTAGTTAAATATGCCTCCATGCCATTATTATAACATAATTTTACTTATTAGTTTTCTGATAAAATGACATCAGAAAATACTTTTAAAAATTCTAAAATATCCCAAGAGGTTAAAACAATGGCCTGATCCCAACCACTCTCTGACTCATTACCGCTTATTCCGTGAGTAACTATACCTATTAGATTACCCTTATAAAAAGTCGGTCCACCAGAAAATCCACCACGAAAATAAGGGGTGATTATTCCTAATTCAGTAGATTTCCAAAAATAAGATTTATAATCATAAGGATACCTTCTAAAGGCATAGCGTAATCCGCAAGGTTTAATTTCTCCATTACATAATTTTTCAGAATAATATGTTATAGACTGAAATTCTCCATCAAACCTTTCTAATTTTTGAGGCGAAGCACTTTCTCTACCGGGATAACCGATCAAAATTAAATCTTCTTTAGGTTCTAACTTAATTAAATAAGGAAATAAAGATGTATAAGAAAAATTCTTATTAGATTCTAATTTTAATAAAGCAAAATCAAATCCATTAGCATTATCATATTTGTCATCATCAGGAATAAATATGATTTCTACATCTTTAAAGGCTGGGTCAATCTCTTGCCCCCAAGACCCTATAGAAGTTATTTCACTTAACTCTTCATCAGTTAAGGCAGTGTCACACTTTACTCTTTCCCAAATTCTACCAGCTGGATCATTTAAAAATTCTTCAGAGATTTCTGTCACATGTCTTGCTGTTAAAATAGTTCCGTTAGGAGAAATAATTATTCCAGAACCAACAGTGTAAACTTCTTCGCCCCATGGTTGGCTAGAAACTTCATAAAACTGACTTCTAAATATACATCTAACTAAAACAATGCTCTGCAGATTTATTTCTTTTTCAAGTAAATCGCTAGATAAAACTCCCCTAATCTCGTTATTATTTTCAGTAATAACAGGCTCGGGTTCAAGAATTTCTTTTGAAGAATCATTTGAATAATTAACTTTATCCAAGACCTCTTTAGTCGGCTCTATCGCGTCAACATTATTTTCTGTGATTAACTCACTTGTGACCGAAACAGAATTTTCTTTTTCTATAATAATGGGGCCAGTATCTTCAACTAAATCCTCAGAAGTTTTGGGTATTAACTGCTGGTTATTAGTAGTTAAAAAGGTATAAGTTAGAGCGCCTATTAATAAACTCCACGCAAAGATGTGGGATAAATATTTATCCATAAAAACTATAATTCTTTTCTTTTTAGAAGCATCGCATTAGCGGCAACAATTATAGTAGAGAGAGACATGAAAATTGCTGCTACAGCTGGATTCAAAAGTATCCCCCATTTATAAAGCGCACCCGCTGCAATCGGTAAAGCTAATAAATTATAACCACTGGCCCAGAAAAGATTTTGAATCATTTTATTATAAGTCATTTTTGATAAATTAATTATTTTAACTATGTCTCTAGGATCATTTTTTACTAAAATAATTCCAGCTGATTCAATAGCCACATTAGTACCAGCCCCAATAGCGATTCCTAAGTCTGACCGCGTTAAAGCCGGAGCGTCGTTAATACCATCACCAACCATAGCAACCTTCAATCCTCTAGATTGAAGTTCTTTTACTTTTTCTGATTTTCCTTCAGGCAATACTTTCGCAAAATATTCATCTATATTTAATTCTTTAGCTACCCAATTTGCCACTGCCTCAGAGTCTCCGGTTATCATAGCGGTTTTAATTTTCATTTTATGTAATTGCTCAATTGCATTTTTAGACTCATCTCGAATAACATCAGCGTGGGCGAACATTGCGACAACTTCAGAGTCTATAACCATAAAATTAGTTGTATTACCCTTTGATTGTTCATTTTTAACAGTGCTAGCTATAGATTCTGGTATTTCTAAATTCAACTCATTTAATAATGAATGTCCTCCTACCATTACTTCTTTATTATTAACCGAAGCCCTCACTCCTTTACCGGGTAATCGTTTAAAGTCTTTAGCTGGTAAAAATTCTATCTGTCTTTTTTGAGCTTCTTTTACAACTGACTTAGAAACAGAATGTTCGGAAAAAACATCTACAGAAGCAGCAAATTGTAAAACTTTTTCTTCTGAATATCCTTCTACTGGAACAACTTTAACTAGTCCATATTCTCCTTTAGTTAAAGTTCCTGTTTTATCAAATAAAACTATATCTATATTTCTAGCTGTTTCTAGAGCCAATCTTTGTTTAACTAAAAATCCATTTTTTGCTGCTTTAGTAGTAGAAATAGAAGCAACAAGTGGAATAGCTAACCCGAGAGCATGAGGACAGGCAATAACTAAGACGGCAACCAATCTTTCAAAGGCAAAGTTAGCGCCTAATCCTACACTTATCCAAGTTGTAAAAGTAATTGCCCCAGAGCCTATTGCTATAAATGTAAGATAAAAGGCCGCCCTATCAGCAAGTTTGTGTATTTTTGACTTAGAAGCTTGAGCTTCTAAAACTAAATTCATAACACCGGCTAAAAATGTATTTTCCCCGATATTAGAAACTTTAACAATCAATAAACCATCGCCATTAATAGACCCAGCGATAACTTCATCATTAACAGATTTATAAACTGGCTTTGATTCTCCAGTAATTAAAGATTCATTAACTTCGCTTGACCCATCTACTACTTTTCCATCAGCAGGAACTTTAGAGCCTGGCTTAATAGCAACTAAATCACCTTCTTTTAAATCTTTTAAAGAAACTTTTACTATTTCTTTACCGCGAACCACTTCAGCAAATTCTGGTAATAATTTAGAAAGAGCCTTAAGCGCGCCTTGAGCACTTTGAACAGCCCGCATCTCTATCCAATGACCAAGAAGCATTATTACAATTAAAGTTGTTAGTTCCCAAAATAAAGTTTTTTCTGAACCAGAAAAAATTGAATAAATACTATACGAATAAGCAGTTAAAATAGCCAAGGAAATAAGAGTCATCATTCCTGGTGAGCGTCCTTTAATTTCTCTCCAAGCACTAGATAAAAAAAGCCAACCACCATAGAAGAAAACAGCGGTGCCAAAAACTAGTGGAACATATTCTGAACCAAAAAATTTTGGGGCGTTAAAGTCAAAAAGGGTTTTTAACAAGTCTGAATAAATAAGCACGGGGATAGTTAAAAACAAGCTAACCCAAAATTTCTTTTTGAAAATATTAGTATGTTTTTTATGTCTGCTTTCGTGCGGATCTTTTTTTTCTAATTCTTCTTGCTTCATTAAAATAAGCTGCATACCGCATTCTGGACACATTCCTGGCTTATCCTGCTGAACCTCAGGATGCATCGGGCAAGTATAAAGTTTCTTTAATTTCTTTTTAGATTGAACTAATTGCATGCCACATTCTGGACACATACCCGGCCTATCTTGTTGAATTTCAGGATGCATAGGACAAGTATAAACAAAATCCCCGACTTCGTTGTTTACATCAACTGAATTATTTTTATGATTAGAATAATCTTTAGTTTCCATAATTTAGATTATAACACTTAATTATTTTTCCTTAGACAATTTATATATTTTTAATATTTTGTTTACTGCCTTAGATTTTTTATCCGATTTAATTTGTTCTACAACGTGAGCAAAAAGATGACCTCCTAAAATAAATTCCTCAGCAAAGATTCCTTTTAATTATTTTGTTTTTGTTTATCGTATTTACATTATACCCCCCCCTAGATGTATCGTAGCCAAGACTATTAGACCAAACGGCTCAATAGATTGAGCCGTTTGTCGTGCGTGCCAACAATAACTGTTAAAGCTATAGATAAAGATGAGATTATTTTTAATTTTATATATTTTTATTTATATCACAATTTAATAATTTTAATTAATTATTTTCTTAATATGATTTTGATGCTCTATAAGCAAGAAAAATAAAAAATCCAACAATTAATATTCCCCACAAAGACTCTGGTACAGAGGATAATTTAATTAATAATTGTTGAGACCAAATATTTAATGTCTCTCCTATTCTTACTTGATAATCTGGAGCCCAATAAGCATCCCCCGAAAGACCAAGCGCCAAAAGCACTGCTCCCATTAAGAAGAATATTGCACCAGCAAGAACATTAGTAGAATGAACAAATATTAATTTTTCTCCTAGATTAATTTGCCACAACTTTCCTTTAATTAATCTTGATTCTTCAATTTTAAATTTGTCGTAGAAGTAAGCTGCAATAAATAATGGAAACGTCATCCCAAAAACATAGGCGAATGTTACAATTAAACCCTTCCAAAAAGCCCCAGAAATTACTGCTAAAGTTACAACTCCGGCTAAAACGGGCGCACAACATGAAGTAGCTGCTCCAGAAAAAATTCCCAATAAGAAAACTGATTTAGTATGCATGACACCACTATTATCCATTTTTAATCTATTTTTCATTGGAAAAAGAGAAAGTCCCTTACCTAAAATAGATAATACAGCTAATACAAACATTAAAAGCCCGCCCACTACATACATTTCTTGATGGATGCTGCGGAATAATTGCGCCAGACTTGCTGCGCCTAATCCGATGGGGATAAGAACCACAGAAATTCCCAAAAAGAATATAAATGTCATTTTAAGAATATTCTTTTTTTCACGAAATGCCGAAGCTAAATAAGCGGGTAATAAAACAGTTATGCAACAAGGAGCAAAAAGCGCGACTGCCCCAGCAAAAAATGCAGCGATTATTGATGCGCTAAAAATTATATCCATTGCCGTAATTATTTAGTAACCACCGCTTGAAATGAATATTCAAGCCTTGATGATTCTGTTGAATTAGTTTCGACATAAATAACTCTTTGAGCTAATCCCACTCCAGATGGCCCATGAGCTGCTGGATCAAATATAGCCTCTAAATCTATTGTTTCTCCCGGCTTAATTTCGATAGCCACACTTCTATTTCCCTGCATACCGAAAATATCATTTTTTTTACCATCTTTATTTAATGGCGCTACGACTGTGCACATACAAGAAGTGTATAATTTATTAATTACAGCTAATTCAGCTCCTTCATTTTTGATACTGAATCTATGTGACACCTTTCCATCCCCCATAGATATTGTCCCAAAATCAAAATTGTTATCCGAGAGGACAAGATTACTTGAAGAAAGATTATCTAAATTAGCCTTAGCTCTATTGTTATTAACAATAAATGGAACAACTACAATAATCATAACTATTGCAGTCACTATCCATAAAGCTATTATTTCATTTTTATTTTTCATATTTAATCTAAAAACGCTCGTTCATATATAGAACGAGCGCGTTATTAATTTTAATTAAGCTAAATTAATTAGCTAAAATACGCACTCGTAAAAATGCGTGGAATTCCCTTATATTAAAAAGCGAAAGCCAATCTAATAATTTTTCTTCATAAGAAATTTCTGGTTTCTGCCACTTTAAATATTCTTGATAAATAAAATAATTTTTATTATTAAAACTAAAATCTGTTAAAGATAACAAAATAAACATTAACAACAAGGCGCTTATTATTGTTAGGCTTGGACTAAATACGATTAAATCTTGAGCTAATTTTTGAAGACCAATCAAGTGATGTGTAGTCGGGGCATGACTATCCATAGTATCACAGCTATTCATTATTATCCCAAAAATAGAGCATGAATAGGCTCCCGAAAAAGCAAAAATTCCGATAAAAGCAACGCTGGTAAAAATTAAAAACAAAGGATGTATTAATCTCATATTAGTAATAATATTATATTATATATTTTTTGAAAAAATATCAATAAATAATATTTTAAAATTGAGTAAATTTTAATATTTTGCTACGATAAGCTCAGAACATTGATAGAGTTCGGGGGCTATATGTCTGGATGCGATGGAAAAGTGTCCCTTAAAAAGGGACTAGGAGAAGTAACTCAGCATACCGCACAACACATATTTTTTATGATTAATAAATTAAGACAAGGGCATCCATACGCCTTTCGTTTATTTATTAATAAATGTTTAGGTTTTCAAGACAAAATACCTGAATTAATTATAAAAATTCTTAAAAAAGAAAAATTAATGGATTGTAACGAAAAAATTTCTGAAACGATTGTTAAAGTAACTAAAGCCAGTATTAATATAAAAGATGAATTAATTATAATCGATAATCCAATTAAAGGAGAATCAATAAAATAAAGCGACTCGTTGAGTCGCTTTTTTGTTAAGGTAAATAAATTATCGCTATACCGATTCTCTTAGCTTGTTTGTTTTCCCAAGTGGCACCACCAGAACTTTCCCATCCTTTAATAAAATAAAATCTTTTTACTTTACCAGATTCAAAAATTGGAAGATAGAAAGTTTCCAGAAGATGAGAGCCGCCCTTATAATAAGTAGTCTTTTTAATACGAAACATCGGCATTTCAAAGGGTAGTTGACTAAATATAGTCAGTCCTTGTTTTCGTAAATTTTCAATAGTTTTCTCAAGAACTTCTAAATTTTTCTCTGAGCATCCTAAGCCACCAGTAGTAATTGGACCGCAAACCATTCCCAATGGCTGAGGTAGCCTATCAATTATTTTTAAGGCAACTTCTAAAAGATCTTCAAAGGTGTGAGCACTCTCAATAGCTCGCGAATCTTCTAAATTCCAATCTGCTTCCATTAAGATCTCCACATATCATCAATATGTACTGACCATATTCTAACAAAAACAATAATAAAAAAACAGTCTCGCTAGAGACTGTTTTTTATCGATCTCCTTGTTCATCCCCATCTGTATAGCCAGAAAATCTAACAACGAATTTTCTTTCAAGCGGCCATAACAAGATAAATACTAAAACAGTTAAAATACTAGCGAAAATAGCTACTAAATAAAGCTGAAATCCAACGGCCATACCAATGGCAGCAGCAACCCATACTCCAGCGGCAGTGGTCAATCCCTGGACTCTTGATCTATGGAAAACAATTAATCCAGCACCAAGAAAACCAATACCAGTAACTATTTGAGCAGCAATTCTTGTTGGGTCGCTTACTATAGCGACTCCATCAATTTGAAGCCCTAATAAAGCAGAGGGGTCAACTATCCCCGTGCTTATAGATGTTGAGGCTATAGTAAATAGGGCTGAACCCATAGCAACCAAAGCGTGGGTACGCATGCCGGCAAATTTATTAGCAAACTCTCTTTCAACACCAATGAAAGTTCCTAATAATACTGCCAAAAGCAACTGACAGAATATTTCAAAAGTTGGAGTTTGAATAAAATCCATAATCATACTTTAAATTTAAAGTATTTTTAAAAATTATTCAAATAAATAAAGATAATCTGAATAACCTTCATTTACCATATTTTCTTTATAAATAAATCTCATAGCTGCTGAATTCATACAATATCTTAATCCTGTTGGGCTTGGCCCATCATTAAAAACATGACCAAGATGAGAATCTCCATATTTGGAGCGAACCTCTAATCTGGGAATAATTAATTTATAATCTTTTTTGAGAACTATAAATTCATCACTAATCGGCCTATAAAATGATGGCCAACCAGTTCCTGATTCATATTTATGAGTAGAAGAATATAAAGGTTCTCCAGAAACAATATCTACATAAATACCATCGGCTTTATTAGAATTATATTCATTATCAAAAGGTGATTCTGTGCTTTCTTTTTGGGTAACTGCATATTGTAATGGTGTTAAAATTTCTTTTAATTCTTTATCGTCTGGCTTAACAAAATCTTCCCATTTATTAATAATAGATTCATTTTTATATTCCTCAAATAAATAGTCATACTCACCACTTCCCCAAACTGATTCTATAAAATCGTCACGACCAGATCCATTTCTATAATAAGAGTACTTAATTGGATTTTTCTTGTAATAATCTTGATGATATTCCTCTGCTACCCAAAAATCGCCAGCTGACTCAACTGCTGTCACTATTTTATCTGAAAAAATATTTAAATCATCTAACTCCTTAATAACTGACTCGGCGATTTGCTTTTCTTCTTCTGATAAATAATAAATAGCTGAAGTATATTGAAAACCACGATCAACAAAAGAACCCCCAGCATCAGTTGGATTAGTATGACTTAACAGAGTTAAAATTAAATATTTATACGAAACTAAATTAGGATCATAAATAACTTTAATCATTTCTCTATGTCCACTTTTTCCTGAAGAGACATCGCTATAGGCAGGATTTTCTTTGTCGCCACCCATGTATCCAGAAATTACTTCCGAAACTCCAGTAACTTTCTCAAAATCACTTTCAGTACACCAAAAGCAACCACCAGCAAAATAAGCTATTTTTTGATCGCTGGATTCTGGAATAGATACCGGAATATCCTCTAATTTAGGAGTCGTACCCCCCATTTTATTACCGACATAGATCCCTGTGGCTACTAATACAATAAATAGCCCAATTAAAACTTTAGTTAATTTATTCATATATTAAATTTAACATATAAAATAATTGTGATAAAATTAATAAATGAACTTAAAAGAATCATTTAAATTAAGTACTATCCCCGTACTCATAGCCTCTCTTTGTTGTCTATCTCCTGTTATTCTTGTTCTTCTGGGATTGAGCACAGCCAGCTTCGCTGGATCGCTAGCTGATACGCTCTACGGAGAATATAAGTGGTACTTTAGAGCCGCTGGCTTAATACTACTTACTATCGCTATTATTATTTATCTAAGAAGAACAAAAGGAATCTGCACTCTAGACGAAGTTAAAAAAAGAAGAAATGAAATAATTAACCTCGTGGTAACTACTTTTATAGTAGCGACTATCGGCTACATAATATGGCTTTATGTAATCGTCGATTATATAGGAGAGTTTCTCTCTATCTGGAATTAAAAATAAGCCCCTTAGGGGCTTATTTTTACAAAACATTTATTACCCCCTCTCTATAAGTGCAATAATCACATTCTAATGAAGCTTCAGGAACTTCTTTGTTATCTAAACACTCTTTTATATCTTTTAAAGTTTTTTCAATCCACCAATCATTTCCTTCATAAGGAATAACTTTTACATCAAATTCTAATTTAGCATCAAAGGCCTTTTTGTCCGTTTTGCCATTACAATAAACAAAATAACCTGTTGAAGATACTTTAAAACCATTTTTTCTAAATAACCATTGATAAACTTCCATCTGTCTTTTATAGCTTATCTGCCACGGAGCATCTATATTTATTTCCGAATCTTTAGCTGTACTTTTATAATCAACAATATTTAATTCATTTTCGTCATTAACCCAAACGTCATCGATAGCCCCCGTTACAACTAAATTAGTTGGTTCATGATGGTATTGAATACCCTTGAAATTCTCTCTCCATTCATCTAATTTTTCATGCTGAAAAGGAACAGCTTCAATGCCATAAGCCTTCATCAAAGGGTGTTTTGTTTTACCAGCTCGATGAATATCAAATTCCTTTTTTAAAAGAGTATCTACGGCACTATTTAAATTAAAGGGAAATCCGGGTGGTCTACCCACGCCCAATCGCCTATCAATATAAAAACATCTTGGACATTCTAAAAATAAATCAATCTTTGACCTACTAATCTTAAAGGGGGTTTCAGCCAAAGGATTATAAATATTTCTTGATCTTTTACCGCTATAAAACTTAGACATAAATAAATATTAGCATATAAAAAGAACCCCTTTAAGGGGTTCTTTTTTAATTAATTGGCTAGTTTAAGCTTTCGATAACATTGCTCCACCAAACTTCCTAATGTTGCCAAGAAGAATACTAAATAGACTAACCACCCTAATATAGGAATTAATTTAACAAATGATAATATAACTATTCCAACAACTGCACTCAGCCTAGAAACCTCTACCTCTTTGGTTTTAGAAAACTTCTTATATAATAATCCGCCGAAAGTTATTCCTGCGTATAATCCAGAGGCTATCAAGAAAGCTACATAGGCCAATAATGCGAACATTCCGGCGTATACACCAATAAGACTAATAAATAATAAAACTATAGCCATAGGAGTAATAACTAAAATACCCAAGCCTCTTAATACTTCCCACCAAAAATTAGATAGAGTATGTTTAACCACGACTTCTGATTCTTTTTGATAAAACCATACCACTAATACAGCTACTAATAGTAAGGCTAATAATTTAATAAAGTGAGCCAAGAGACCTAATAAAGCCACTGAAATAACTGTAACCATTTCAAATGACTTAGATGAGTCTTTACTATTCCATTCGCGAGAAGTGGGTCTTTTTAATTTAGAAAAATTAGTTTCTCCTGTAATAACTGCACCGGAAGCAATTTTAGCCTCTTCTTTTGATTTGTAGTTAAAACTACCAGCGATAGAAGCCTTATCTCCAAGAAAAATTTTACCAGCTCTAGCTTTAACATCGCCAGAAATAGTTCCGTTAATTTCAAGATCATCTGCAGCAACCAATAAGTCTCCGTTAATATCGCCATCAATAACAACTTTACCGCCGCCGATAAGAGCGTCGCCAGAAATTTTTGATTCTGAATAAATAAATATCATTCCGCCACCAACTAACAAATCTCCTCCTACGCTATTACTTACAGAGATATTTCCTCCTCCCATTCTAAGGTCGTCGCCTATAGGGCCTAAAACATCTATAGATCCGCCACCAAGATTAGCATCTCCACCAACAGAGCCGTCAACTATAATATTTCCTCCAGCAGTGAAAAGGTCTTTTTCAACTACTCCAGAAATAAAAACTCTAGCAGCATTTACATAAAAATTATCTGCTATACTCTCTCCCCCTGAGAGCCTATAACTTTCTTTCCCCGCTTTTAAAGTTGCGGCCGAAGCAGAAAAAGAGATTAATAATAATCCCAACACTAGCGAAAATGTGTATATTTTTTTCATATAATTATATTAATTATTAATTACTATCATTATAACTTATTTTCTTGATTTTTTATAAAACGAATTATAAAAGACTTAAAAACAAAAAAGCTTAAAACAGAGCCTGTTCCCTGCATTATCATATCTTTTTGTGTATCCCAAATATCACCCTGAAAACCCAAGAAAGATAAGCCTGCCTCCGGTTTAAGCAATAAACCGGCTACAAATTCAGCAATCTCATAAAATGATCCGATAGAAAAAATAACTCCAAAAACGAATACTCCAGCCATTAAGCGATTGCTTGGTAAATATTTTTTTAATAAATCAACAAAAACGGGGGTCATTAAAAATCCAAACAGAAAATGAACCATTCTATCGTAATGATTTCTTTCCCAATCTAATACATCTTTAAACCAATTGCCCCAAGGGGTGTTCCAATAACCATAATGAGCAGCAGTAATATGAAGAACGCCAAAAATAAAAATAAGAAAATAAGAAAAGTTAGAAAGTCTAAATTTATAATAACTTAATAAAACTATTGGTAAAAAAATAAAAACTATAATATTTTCTATTAAATTATCTATTCTACTTGGCGGATTTATAAAAGTTATAATCCAAATTAACAAAAATATTAAAAATAATTTTTTAGGGAAATCTAATTTCATAATTAAATTATAACAAATTTTTAAAAATTATTTTTATTATTATTTTTTAACAACTTATCAACTGTTTTATATTGTTATTAATTAATTTAATTGCTATAAATAAATTATGGCAAACGGAAATGAAAACGAAAATAAAAATAGTGATTCAAAAAAGAAACGCAAATTTTTATTTGTGAGTTGGCAAAGTTTAAGTGGAGACTTAGCTTGGCAAATTCAAAAAGAAGGAAATAAAGTAAAAATTTATATCAGCGATGATGACGACGTTTATGAAGGAGTTTTAGAAAAAGTTAAAAAATGGAAAGAGCATATTGATTGGGCAGATGTTATTGTTTTTGATGACATTTGGTTTGGCGAAGAAGCTGATAAATTAAGAAAAAGGGGTAAATTAGTAGTTGGTGGCAGTGAATACACTGATAAATTAGAAGATGATAGAAAATTCGGCCAAGAAGAGATGAAAAAAGTCGGTATGAATATACTTCCTCATTGGGAATTTGATGATTATGACGAAGGGGTAAAATTCATTAAAGATAATCCTGGTAGATATATCTTTAAACCATCTGGTGATGTTTCTGATTGGAAGAGTATGCTCTTTATCGGCCGAGAAGAGGATGGAAAAGATTTGTTAGAAATTATCGAAAGTAATAGAAAATCTTTAAAAAAAAAGGTTCCGCAATTTCAACTACAAAAATTTGTATCGGGCATAGAAATAGGAGCTGCTGCCTTTTTTAACGGCAAAGAATTTGTCGGCCCAGTAAACATTGCCTTTGAACATAAAAGATTATTTCCTAACGAACTAGGCCCCATGACTGGAGAAATGGGTACTTCTATGTTTTGGACTAAACCAAATTATATTTTTAATAATACTTTGGGCTTGATGAAGGATAAACTAACTGAATCTGGTTATGTTGGTTATATAGATATTAACTGCATTGTTAATGGTAGGGGTATCTATCCTTTAGAATTTACTTCTAGATTCGGTTATCCGACTGTTTCAATCCAGATAGAAGGTATTCAAAGTGAATGGGGAGAATTTTTATACGCGATAGCTAAAGGAGAACAATATGACTTAAAAGTTAAAAGCGGATTCCAAATTGGAGTAGTTGTGGCGACTCCCCCTTTTCCTTTTTATGATAAAGATGAAATGAATATTCATCACAATTTATCTATTCTATTTAAAAAAGATAGTATGGATGGAATTCACTTAGGGGATGTTAAGTTTGAAGATGGATCCTGGAGAGTTGCTGGATCAACTGGCTATGATTTAATTGTAACTGGATCTGGAACTACTATGGAAGATGCTCGTAAACAAGCCTATTCAAGAATAGATAATATAATTCTTCAAAACATGTTTTATAGAACTGATATAGGCGGTACATGGAGCGAGGACAGTGATAAATTGCGTACTTGGGGATATTTAGACTAAATAAATAAACGGCTCAATCCATTGAGCCGTTTATTTTATATTTTTAAAAATTCAAGAATTAGTTGATTTAGAGCCATTCTTCTATGAGCAATCTTAGCCTCCTCTTCCATAGTTACTTCTCCAAGAGTTTTTCCAATTGATTCTAAATAAAAAACTGATCTAAAAGGAAACCCGGGTATAATAGAAGATTTTACCTCTTCCTCTATCTGACCGCGTAGACTCCCCTCTGCTAAAATAGGGTCATTATCTTTAGAAATTTTTAAGGCCACAACAACCTTAAATTGAGCCCCTCTTTTATCCCTTGGTACGCCTTTCATTTTTTCAAATAATATATCAAGTAATTCTTTGTCAGTTGCCTCATATCCCGGCCAGCGGCGGGAATAAACTCCGGGTTCACCATTTAAATAATCTATTTCTAGACCACCGTCTTCGGCTAATACTGGAAGATCTGTATAAGTTGAATAACTATTAGCTTTTTTAATAGCATTCTCTTCAAAAGTTTTACCATCCTCTTCAATATCAATAAAAATACCAGCATCTTTTAATGTGATTAAATTAATTGGTAATTTTAATTCTTTAAATAAGGTTTGATATTCTAATATCTTACCTGGGTTTGTTGTCGCTAAAATAACGTTTTTCATTTCACATATAGACAAGTCAGATTCTATAAAATATTAAGCCCTGTCATAATTTATATTAATTTTAAAATACTAATCTAACTATTCGCGAAGGAGTATAGTCTCAACAAGATTTATAAACTATATATACCATAAAATCTAATAAATAAAAAATCCGCATTATTATGCGGATTTATCATCATCAGTATCTGCTGGCAAGGAAGAAATAGAATCTTTTTTATCAAAATTTTTACTGATACCATCCCATATTTTGACCATCGTATTCACCATATTATTCATTCCTCTTATCGCGCTACTCCTTGAACAAAAAGCGAAAGCCGTACTAATAATTATGCTGTTATCCAATTTATTTTTAAGAATTCCTGAGAATTTTCCTGTATTTTCTGATTTAGCGGTGTCTATTTTGTAGTCTTCAAAAAATAGAACTACTTTAGCCATAGTTGCTAAAGTAAATTTAATCCTATATCTTCTTGGTGGGATCATTATAATCTCCTTTTAAATAACTAAAATAAAACTACCACGTTAATAGTAGTTAATTCAACTATTTAATTCAAAATTAAATATGTCTTAAGGTATGATAATGATGATCAAAAAAATGACCAGCTATTTTTCTATATTTAAAAATAATAAAACTAATACCCAAAATAAATAAAGTAGGTGCCATCCATCTCATTTGCCCAAAATCATTAACTACTAAAGAGCTTATAAGCGCAGAACCACCAACAGAAAATAATGCTGAACCAATTAGACCAGATGTCAAAAAAGCTCTTTCATACTTACCTTTATAGAAAAAATAAGAAGCCGCAAATAATGATATGCCCACTGTAGTCATGGTTAATAATGATATAACAAAAAATATCATTAAAACTAAAACAAATCCGGCTACGCCTTCTTCTAGACTAAGTCCGAAACCTTTCATTACTATTTCTGTTAAGCTCAATATAAAACTCATATTATTTATTGGTAAAGCCTAATTAATTCATTAAATTTAAGCATTCTTTCTTTAAAAGGAGCTCCTATCTTTACCCCTTCAGCATTACATGATTTTGCCAGATGAACAAGAAAATTATCTCCTGTTTCACCAGAACGATGAGAAATAATAGTTTTTATACCTTCCGCATGAGCTCTTTTAATCGCTTCGCAAGATTCACTAACTGATCCTATTTGCGTTGGTTTGATAATGACACCGCTAATGAGATTATCATTAGAAGCCTCTTTTATAGAGTCGGGATTTGTTGTTGTTAAATCATCTCCTATAATTAATTTATTAGTAATCTCTGATCTCAATTCTTCAAATCCGTCTTTATCATCCTCATGAAATGGATCTTCTATAGCTTGCAAAAATGGACTTTTTTTGAAGAACTCTAAATATTTTTTAATAAGAGCTTCTGATGTTATAGATTTTCCTTCCCACTTATATTTACCTCCTTTATAAAACTCCGAGGCAGCAACATCTAAACCTAATTTAAAATCATGTTCAAATCCTAAATCAACTATCATATCTCCTAATAATTTAATTGGTTCAAAATTATTTTTAAAATCCAAAACATAGCCCGCCTCATCTCCATAAGCTAAATACTTCTTTTTATATTTCTTCCTTAAAACATCGCCTACTGATTTATAAAATGTAATCAGTTTCTCGATAGTTTCTAATACTGATTTTTGGGGCTTAGCAATCACCCAATATTCTTGAATATCTAAATTATTATTTGCGTGGGATCCTCCATTTATAAAATTAGAATAAATAGATGGCATCTTCACCGTAGATAAATCTTTAAAAAATTCGTCTCTTATAGCCTGCCAGTCTTCTTTTCTTTGTTCATTAGCAATTCCTCTAGTAAAAGCCATTGATAACGCCAAAATAACATTACCTCCTAATTTTTCTTTTTGATTTGTTGTGTCTAATTTAATTAAATATTCATCAAACTCCTTAATTGAAGAAAATTCATTATCTACACAATGAGGTTTAATAATTTCTTCCATTACCCTATCAGCAGATTCAAAATCTAAACTTTTTACCTCTCTACTACCGCGACTCTTACCAGCCGATACTTCGGCCCTAAAAGAATTTTCTTTATCATTAAAAATCTCTACCTCAATAGTTGGATTTGCTCTAGAATCAAATATTTTTCTTAATTTAATATCCTTAATTAACATTCTATTTTTTAACTACATTAACTTCTTTGCCTTCTTTATACCCTTTAATTCCCTCTAAAGTGGTATTTAATATTCTTTCTAATGCTTCTTGGGTATTAAAAGCATTATGAGGAGTAATTAAGACATTCGGCATATTCATCAAGATATGATTTTCTAAAGATGTTTTTAAAGACTCGGAATTAGGATGACCCTTAGTTAAAAACCCTACTTCATCTTTAATTTCTCCCTCTTCCTCTAAAACATCTAATCCGGCCCCAGCTAAAATTCCATCTTTTAAGGCGTTAACAAGAGCATCGGTTTCAATCAGGCCACCACGGGCGGTATTAATAAGATAAGCTCCCTTCTTAATTAATTTCATATTATCTTTATTCAAAAGATGATGAGTCTTTTCATTATAAGGAACGTGTAATGAAATTACATCTGAAGATTTTAATAATTCTTCTAAAGAAGAATATTCAAATCCTAGCTCCTTAGCAGCTTCTTCATTAGGAAATGGATCATAAGCAATAACTTTCATACCAAAACCTTTAGCCATTTTAATTAAAGATCTTCCTATTCTACCAGCACCTATAACACCAATAGTTTTTTCATTCAAATCAATGCCACGCAATCCGTCAAAGGAAAAAGTTCCAGTTTCTTTTATCCTGTCTATGCCTTGAAAAGTTTTTCTAGTTAAATTCAAAATTAAACTAAAAGCGTGTTCAGCCACAGTAGGATCACCATAACCAGGAACATTAACTACTCTAATCCCCTTTTCTTTACAGGTATCTAAATCAATATGGTCAAAACCAGTGGAACGAGTGGCGATTAATTTTAAATTTGGTAGAGCCTCAATTACGGCCTTGTCTACTGGAGAGTTTACAAAAGTAGATATCACTTCATAATCTTTTTCTTCTGGAAGATGATCTCCTGTTATTTTGTCGTTTTTTAAAATAATCTCATCTTCTGGTAAAGCTTTTTTTATTATTGGCTCTTCCCACCCCTCTAATTCAAAAAATGCTATTTTCATTTTTTATTATTTTCTTTTTAATTTTTTCTCTTTATTAGCAACGACCATTAAAGTTTTAATAACAGTATCAGGATTTAAAGAAATACTAGTTATACCACGTTCTACTAAAAATTCTGCAAATTCTGGATAATCAGATGGAGCTTGTCCACAAATACCACTATATTTTTTATGAGCTCTACATCTTGCGATAGTTTCCATTACCATTTTCTTTACAGCCATATTTTTCTCATTTCCTATATGAGAAATAATACTTGAATCTCTATCCATTCCTAAGATTAATTGAGTAAGATCGTTAGAACCAATAGACATGCCATCAAATATTTTTAAATAATCGTCTGCCAATAAAACATTAGATGGTATTTCACACATTACATAAATCTTTAATGAAGAACCTTTTTTTCTCTTTAAACCGTTCTTCTCCATTGCCTCTAAAACCTTTTTACCTTCTTCAACAGTTCTGCAGAAAGGCACCATCGGTACAACATTATCAAGACCCATTTCTTCTCTAACCTTCTTTAAAGCTTTTACTTCAAGAGCAAAGGCGCGCTTAAAATTATCATCATAATATCTTGATGATCCCCTCCATCCAATCATCGGATTTTCTTCTTTTGGTTCATATAATTCCCCCCCTAAAAGCTTACTATATTCATTAGTTTTAAAATCAGAAAATCTAATAATTACATCATTTGGGTAAAAAGTCGCAGCAATTTTAGCCACTCCTTCGGCTAATTGATCTACATAAAACTGAGATTTATTTTTATATCCTGTAGTTAGTTTATCTATTTCTTTTATAATATGTTTAGCTTTTGGGTTTTTACTTCTTTTTAATTTTGGATAATCAATGAGAGCGTTCGGATGAGCTTTAATATAGTCATTAATTATAAATTCTAATCTACCCAAACCAACTCCTTTAACTGGTAAATAATGATTTTTAAAAGCCTCATCTGGACTTCCTATGTTTACCATTATTTTTGTTTTTGTTTCCGGAAGTTTTCCTAATTTATGTTCGACAACTTTAAATGGAATTTTCCCTCTATAAACTTTGCCAATTGTACCACTAGAACAATCCATTGTTATCTCTTGTCCATTCTTAAGTGTTTTTAATGCCCCAGCGGCTCCTACAAGGGCTGGTATACCAAGTTCGCGAGAAACAATAGCAGCATGACTCGTACGGCCACCCTTTTCAGTAATAATACCTGAAGCAATCTTCATAATTGGCTCCCAATCAGGATCTGTAATTTCTGTTACTAAAATCTGACCCTTTTTAAAAGTATTAATTTTTTTAACATTTTTTATAATATTTACCTTTCCACTAGCAATTTTTGCTCCTACAGGGATACCGTTAAGAATAGAAGTTTGCTTCTTTGCTTTTAAGACATATTCTTTAGAAATATTTGCCGATTCCATGGAATGGACAGTTTCTGGTCTAGCCTGAACAATAAACAAATCTCCAGTCTTACCATCTTTACCCCATTCAATATCCATCGGCTGATAATGTTTATATTTTTTTGAAAAATGTTTTTCAATTTCTATACACCATTTTGCCAACTTTAATACTTCTTTATCAGTAAGAGAATATTTTTCTCTATCAGCTGGCGTATTTTTAACTTTTTTTATTCCCTCTTTAGCATAAATCATTTTTTCTACCTTAGCACCAATCGTTCTTCCGATAATGGCATTTTTTTCTTTAGCTAAAGTGGGTTTAAATACTAAAAATTCATCTGGAGTTACTTTTCCTTGTACAACCATTTCTCCAAGCCCATAAGCACTATTGATCATAACGATTTTATTAAATCCTGACTCAGTATCGATAGTAAAAGCCACACCAGACGAGGCTAAGTCAGTACGTACCATTTTTTGTACCCCAACAGAAAGAGCTACATCAAAGTGAGAAAATCCTTTATCTACACGATAAGAAATCGCTCTATCAGTAAACAAAGAAGCATAACAACCCTTAACCGCTTTTAATAAGTGTTCTTTTCCGCGAACATTAAGAAATGTTTCATGTTGCCCAGCGAAAGATGCTCCTGGTAAATCTTCTGCTGTGGCAGATGATCTAACAGCAACATCTACATTTTTGCCATACATTTTTTCCATTTCTTTGTAACAACTTAAAATTTCCGCCTCTAAGTCTTTAGGAAGAGGTGTTTTAAGCACTGCATTTCTTACTGCTCTACCTCTCTTTTGTAAGTCTGAAGTATTATGAGTATTTAATCCTCTAAGAATATTCTTAACCTCTTTCATTAAATGGGTATGAGAAAGAAGATATTTATAAGCTTTTGATGTAGTAGCGAAACCATTTGGAACAGGTACACCGAGTTTAGCTAATTGTGTATACATCTCTCCTAGAGATGCGTTTTTGCCCCCTACTTGCGGAACATTTTTAATTCCTAAATCCTTAAACCAAATTATAAATTTTTGTTTTTCCATATTATTTATTTTTAATTACTATTGTTAAATCAGCTACATTAGAACCAGTATAACCAGTAATTAATGCGTCTTTCGTCTTATTAAAAAATTCAAAGGAGTTGTTATTTTTAAGAAAATCATCAGGATTTAAATTTAATTTTTCTGATTTATCTTTAGTTGTCTTATCTGCAATTGCTCCAGCAAAATCACTATTATCTCTTCCATCAGAAGCGACAGGTAAAACAAGGCAATCGTCATTTATACTTTTCAGAGCAGAAAGCGCTAACTCCATATTGCGACCACCTCTACCATTTCCTTTTATAGTCACAGTAGTTTCTCCGCCATATAAACGCACAGAGCCTGATTTAGCCTTATTTATTTCATCAGCTAAATTAGTTCCTGTAGTAGTAGCCTCTCCTGCTAAGCATAAATCACAAACACTAGCCTGATAACCAAGTTTCTCTGCAGCTTCTTTCATAGCATCAAGAGCAAATTTATTAGAAACAACTAATAAATTTTTAACTTTCTCAAAATATTTATCTTCTTTTGGTGTTTCAATTAATCCTTTCTTAATCATACCACACTGATTTTCTACATCGAATTTTTCTAAAATATCTATTGCTTCTTGTATTGTAGAATTATCTTTAACTGTTGGGCCGGAAGCTATATATCCTAAATCATCCCCCAAAACATCCGAAAAAATTAAAGAGGCGGCATATGAAGGATAAGCATGTTTAGCTAAAAAGCCTCCACGAGCAAAAGATAAATGTTTTCTAACCGTATTTAAGCTTTTTATATCTGCCCCTTGCTTAGTTAGACATTTAAATACTTCTGATTCATCTTGACAGGTCATTGTGTCTGATTGGCAAAGCAACGTAGAGCCTCCACCAGAAATTATAAAAATAACTAAATCATCTTCTTTTGTGCCTGAAAGAAGATTGATAATATTTTTAGTAGCATCTACATTTCTTTGTGTCGGCAAAGGATGATCGCCTATATAAGACTTGATTCTTTTTAAGTCTCCGCCGTGCAAATCTAAAACTGCACCATCTGTTATTTTATCACCTAAAATATCTTCTATCGTCATTGCGGCCTCTAAAGAACACTTACCTATACCAACAACAAATATTCTTTTTATATCTGAAAAAGAATATTTTTCATTTTTTATAAAAAGATTATCGCCATCTAAGCGAACATTTTTTTTAATAACTTTTTCTGTATTAACCGCGGCAAATCCGGCCTCGGTTATTTCTAGAGCATCTTTTCTAGCTTCTGTTGTGGCCAAGTCAGAACTATTTTGAATTACCATATAAGTATATTTTACCATATAAAAAACCAGGCATTTGCCTGGTTTTTAGTTAATAACTTTTACCGTTTTTGATTATGCTCTTTATAATATGTCATCAAAAACTGACCACAACTACTTCCGATATCTCTACCCGGAGGATCATAAAACTCTGTTTCCACACCTCTTTCTTCTAGAAGTTTTCTAAATAGAGCCACGCGTCCCGATTTTTTAAGATCAGAAAACTCTTTTTCGCTGTGATAAAGAATCTTTACTGAAATATTTTTACCCCCCAAAAGATAGACTAGTCGGAGGACATCATCTTCAAAATCGTTGACTTTGTCCATAAGAGAATAATGAACTTCTACAGGATTATTTGTTTCTCGGCTATATTCTTCGATTAATTGAATGCTCTCATCTATTCCAGCTGCTGCCGGCATCAACTTAGCCCTAACTAAAGGATCTGAAGAGTGAAGCGATAAATGGAATTTAATCGGCAGTTTTAAGACTTTATTGGCTAAAATAAACTTCAACATTAATTTTTCGTTCGGAATTAGCGAGGCTACGGCAAAACGAACAACTCTGTAAAGTGAACTATATCTTGCAGTAACTAACTGAGACGTAAAAAAATATTATCAATATTTAATAATGGCTCTCCAGCCCCCATAAAAGAAATAAGAAGGGTTTTATCTTTCTTATTCTCTAGTCCTAAATCATCCAAAACATATTCAATAGTAGCTGCGATCTCTTGAGTCTCTAAATTACGCACATCTAATTGAAGGTTTTGGTCTGTAAGATGACAAAATTCACAACCGAGATTACAGCCGGTTTGTGTAGGAACACAAATAATATCCTTACCATCCTGTTTATCTATGTAACTCACTTCTAATACTTGGTTTCTAGATAAAAAAATGTATTTAACGGTTCTGTCCGTCTTTGAAGAAAGCTTCTTAAGAAGCTTAACTGATTCGGATTTAGTTTCTAGCATTTCTCTCCTATTACTTTGTGGATTTTGGTACTGAAGATAATATATAGGTTAATAAAGAAAAAAATAGGCTAAAGTAATAATAATTTTAAGATCTCTAGTCTGAATGATTAATTTGTGGTAAAATCAACTTAACAAATTTTTCTGATATGAAAATATTAATTAACGGTTATTATAATTTTTTACCTAAAAGTAAAGCTACTTTTTCAGGACCTAGAAATTTACTAGAGTCTTTTCTTGTATATTTAGACAAAGAAGGGTATGCATATACTTGCTTAGTATTGATGGGTAAAAAAAATAAAGATGCTAAGGTAACAAAGAAAAGGATAAAAGTTGGTAAAAGCTCTTGGTTGGTAACTAAATTAAGATTAAATACTCCCGATGTATTTGGAGCGAAAAAGCCTAGTATTCCTAAATCATTAGATGGGCCCCTTTTTAGAATAAAAAAGGTTATTACAGCAGAAAAACCAGATTTAGTATTTATTAATGGTATGTCTATAGCTAATTGGTTTATTATTAAAGCAGCTTATGAATTAGAAATACCATTAATAGTTAATCATCTTGGATTATGGTTTAAAGAAATAACCTCTTATGGCGGGTCTCCAGCAGGATTAAAAATAATGCGCGAAATGGAAAAGGATTCTAGTAGATTAGCATCAAAAAATATTTTTTTAAGTAAATTAAGCTACAAAGAATTTAATAAAGGACTAATCAAAGTTCCTAAAAATAAATATGAACTTGTTTTTAATCCAGTAGACAATGTCTATACTAAAGGAAGAATAACGAAGCCGGTAAAAAGAAATAATATTAAAATCGGCATTGTTGCTAGGTGGGATCCAATAAAAAATCACAAAGCTATTTTGAAATTAGTAAAAGAAGCTAAAAAACAAAGGCTTCCTTGGGAATTTTATTCAGTAACTACCCTACACAAAAAATATTCATGGTCTAAGGATATAAAGGATGAATACGAAAAAAATATTAACATAGTAAGGCCTATGACTCCAGATAATTTAAAAAAATTCTATGAAGAAATGAATATTTTATTATTACCCTCACACTTTGATGTTTCTCCAACAGTAGTTATGGAGGCAATGTTCAGAAATAGAACAACTCTAATATCTTCTACGGTAGGATTAGCAAATACATACCAAGAAAATGGTGGCTCTGATTTAATAGTAAATTTTTCAAAACCAAAAGAAGTAATTAAAAAAATAAAAAAAGAGGCATATAAAAATCCACCTAAAAAATTAGTTAAATTTATAAAAAGTAATTATCAAGGAAAAAATGTCTACCCGAAATATCTTAATATTATTAAATCTTTAATTAAATAGAATATGAAAATTTCTCAATTAGTATCTAATTTTCACACTGTAAAACCAAAAGAAAATGGTGCTATTTATTCACACGCCGCATGGTTAAGTAATGGGCTTAACGATATGGGTCATGAAGTGCATTTATTTGCTTCTGGTGATTCTCAAACAAAAGCCAAGCTTCACTCTGTAACTGATATTGCTACATCTAAAATGAATTTAAGTGAAAAGAATGCGAGACAATACATGCAACTTTTAATTTCTCGATGTTATAAACATGCAAAAGATAATAATATAGATATAATTCATTCACATTTTAATTTATTCCATAATTTTTATTCTAACTTAGTCGATATACCCACAGTACAATCTATTCACAGTCCGGTTGCTTCAGATATCAAGCCACTACTCCTTGAATTCAAAAATAATAAATTTATTTCTTTTTCTCTTGCCCAAAGAAAAACTATGCCAGAATTAAATTGGATAGCTAATATTTATCATGGTGTAGATATGAAAACATTTACCTTCAACGAAGAAACAGAAGACTATTTCCTATATTTAGGCAGAATAACTGAAGTAAAAGGTGTTCACCTAGCAATTGAAGCTGCTAAAAAGGCTAATGTCCCATTAATAATAGCTGGGTCAAGTTATGAAAATGAGGGTTATTGGCATAAAAAAATAGAAAAAAACATCGATGGTAAAATGATCCGTTATGTTGGATTATTAGATTTTCATGAAAAAATTAAATATTTTCAAAAGGCCAAAGGCTTACTATTTCCTAGTCAATGGGAAGAGCCTTTTGGAATTTCTATGATTGAAGCTATGTCCTGTGGAACTCCCGTTATCGGTTGGGATAGAGGCTCTGTGCCAGAAGTAATTTCTCATGGAAATACTGGTTATGTTGTAAACAGCGTAGAAGAAATGGTTCAGGCAATAAAAAATATTGATAAAATCGACAGAAAAACTACCAGAAAAAGAGCGGAGAGATATTTCTCTGTTGAGAAAATGGTATCCGGCTATACAAAAGTATATTCAAGGGTAATAGAAGAATATAAATTTAAGAAAAATAAAAATAACGGAAAATAAAAAAACGCCCCTAAGGGCGATTTTTTTATTCTACTTTATCGGCTTCGTGAGTCAAATATTTTCTAGTTCTCTCTTCGATTTTCTTTAAACTATTTAAATGAGTGCTTATTTTAGCTTTTTCTGAAGGAGCTAATTCCATTCTTTCTATAGCCTCCATTAAATGATCTAATTCTTTAATAGACATATTGCTGAAATTATTAATATCTCTACCAAGAATAGTTCTGTAAGCTTCTCTAGTTTTCTTCTTATCTACATAATACCAAGATGTAAAACTTATAACTGTTACAAGTATAAGCGCTAACATCATTATTACTTCAAACCAACCCATTGAGATAAATCCAATAGATAATATTGCCTTAGGCTGGATTCTTAAGAAAACTGGATCAGTTGGATAACTTGAGGCCCCCTCTTTATTAGTCACAGAAACTTCTACAAAATATTCTCCTAAAGGAAATTCTTGTCCGATATTAGCCGTCCAATTACCAACCTCGTCACTCTTGATTTCAGCTTTATAAACCTCCTGATTAATACTATTAGACAATCTTACATTCACAGTAGCATCAGGAAATGTGGTACCGGCCATAAAAATTGGTTCATTTTGAGCAATGTTTTTAGTGATAAAATCTATTGTCGGAGTAGCTAAAGGAATTATACTAAAGTTCAAACTATCTTCTATGCTATTACTAGCATTATCATAAACTCTTATAATCAATACATGATCACCTGGTCCTTGTGGAGGTAATTTAATTACACTCTCTTTAGTTCTTAAAATTTCTTCACCATCAATAAATAATACTGCCTCACCAATTCCTGATAAATTATCAAAAGTTTTGAATCTTACTGTTGGAGTTGGGTTATTGCTTTCTTCTGCAGAAATAGAAGCTTCAAAAGGAAGTGGTGCATTTGTATCAATAGATATTTTATAATGCGCTACTTCTCCCCAGCCTCTGTTATTTCTAAATTGAATATGGGCATACCATGTTCCAGAAGTTAATAATCCAAAATTTCTTCCATTTGTTAATGTTTCCTCAACATATTTTGGTTCAGTATTAGACAACTTATCAATGCCCGTTGCTACTTGAGTTATATCTTCGGTAACATCCCAAAAAACAGTCGTATCACCAATATGGTTATACCAAGCTGTTTGATCTGGGTATAGCGGAACTCTTAGATCTGGAGCTGATGGTCTAGAACTAGCCGCAACAGCATCTCTAATAATTTCCACTGGCTGTTCGTCTGGGACATCTGGTACTGAAGGCAAAACCGGCCTAGCCACACGAGTATCTACACCAATAGCTAATCCTTGAATATCAGATAAAATATTTGTTCCCTTACCATCATTAGCAGTGACAATCGCATCTGTCATAGATAGCTCTGCTACTCCCGCTCCAGTTGTTCTGAATTTCATTTTTAAAACTTCTAAAGAGCTTCCTGATATCCCTTTGGGTGTCCCTCCGATAAAACTCATTGTCCCTTCTTCGTTATTAATAGTCGGTTCTTCTACCCAAAAATTAAATACAGAATTTTGCCTATCAATACTAACTAATTCCAAAATATCATTAGGAAAAGTAATAGTTGCTTGAGTAGCGTTCATACTATCTTCTCCCGAATCAACTTTTACACTTACATTAAATTCTGCGCCGATACCAAAATTAACATCATCGGATAAAAAATATAAACTAGCGGCATGAGTGCTATTAATTAATAGTAACGAAAATAATAAACTCGTTGATAGAATAAATAATTTCTTCATATACTTGTATTATACTACATCTTAAACTCTCTTAAAAATACACTGAAATCAGCGATATCGACATTGCCATCGCCATTCATATCTATTTTATTTCTTAGCTCTTGATTATCGCTTCCCCACCTAAACAAGAACACGCTCCAATCCGTAATATTAACTTTATTATCATTATTAAAATCTGCTTTTGGTAATGTAAGTCCAGAAACTCTAAAAGATGTAATTAATGAAAAATCGCTTACTCTGCTATCAGTAGCTTTTTGAGAGGCTCTGATAAAATAGTCACCTATATCTAGATTAGTTGTATTAATATCAAAAGAATAAAATCCATTTTCGTCTGCAGTAGCCTCTCCGATAGCATTACTTTCTAAACCCATTTTTACATAAACAGCTTCTTCTATTTTATTTTCATCAAATTCTATTTTTACCTTACTCTTAGGAGAAGAGTAGCCTATTACAGTGGCAGTACTATTTTTAGGAACACTCTGCTCTTTGAAACCAATCGTCGGTGGAGCAAGAATGTCTCTAACAATTAATTCATTTTGTCTAAAAAAGTTTATTGAGAAAGGAACTATGCCGGTTTGAGAACCATCTTTATCAATAAATCTTAAAGCAAAGAAATATTCCCCCTGCAATAAAGCTTGAACAATTAATTCAAAGCTACCATCTGCCCTGATATCAGAAGACTCTATTGGTATATGTCTATATGCCTCTTCAATAGCGCTTCTCCTTAAGATTTCGATATTGCTTTCTGGGTAAGCTAGTCCCGAAAAAATAACCGTTGTTGGGTCCACTGTGTCACCTGCCGTTCTAGTGTCAGTTTGATCAAAAGATGTTTTTTGACTCAATACATTAGATAAAGCAGATGTATTACCTTGTTCGTCTATTGATTTAATAGCGAAATAATAAGTTGTATCAGTATAATTTAATCCTGTTACTGCATAAGATTGTGCTGTCCCAGATATTTCTGGATCTGGCTCGCCACTTACCTGAGTAGCGCTATCCCAATTAGTCTCAGTGATCGGTTCTCTAGAATATCTAATCTCATAACTACTTGCCGTACCACCACAATCACTATCGTCTCCAGGAGATGTCCAAGTTAAAGTTACGCTAGATGTAGTTTGGTTACTACTAGATAAGCTAGAAATAGTGCATGGTGCGCTAGTATCATTTTCTACAGTTACACTATCAGTGTTGGACAAAGTTCCGTTTCCATTATTATCGATAACTTTCATTGCAAAATAATAAGTCTGGCCAGAAGTTAAACTAGTCACATCAAATGATTCTGAAGTTCCTGATGTTGAAGGGCTCGGCTCACCGCTTACCTGAGTAGCGGCATCAAATTCAGTACTATTAGTTATATTGCTTGTGGAATATCTTATATCGTAAGTAGTTGCTGTACCGATACTACCGTCGTCGCCAGTAGCTGTCCAGGTTAAATTTATTGTGTCTACTGTAGAGGGAGAAGCGTTTAAATTAGTCACAGTTCCTGGCGCCGTAACGTCATCTACTAAAGCGCTAGAAGAATTTGATAAAGATGAAGTATTCGGAACTTCGTCAGAAACTTTCATAGCAAAATAATAAGTTTGGCCATTAGTAAGTCCTGACACAGTCATAGACTCACTAGTGCCAGCCACAGATGGCGTCGGCTCACCACTTACCTGAATGGCTGAATTAAATTCAGTATCGTTTGTAATATTAGTAGTTGAATATCTAATATCATAAGTTGATGCTGTTCCATTCCCCAAGTCATCACCAGTAGCAGTCCAAGATAATGAGATGGTGTCGTCACCTAATTGAGCGGCCGCTAAATCAGTAACTGCATTAGGAGCTTGCACATCGGCGTCAGAATAAGTCAATATAGCTGATATTTGAGATATTCTAAGAAAAGCATTTGCAGTATTTTCAATACCTATTTCAATATCGGTACTTGCATCCTTGGTTAGAACAATATCAAAACTTTGACTACTTTCTACATAAGCAGATGCCTGGACAATAGGTACCCCCGAACTAACGCACGATCCATTAACACAACGCCTTATTTGAAAATTACCCAAAACACCGGCTCCTTTTTTATAACAAGCCGTCACAGTAATATTACTTATACTATACCCATCGGGAACACTAGACTCATCAATATCAAAAGTTTGCACTTCTCCAGTTAAATCGCTTTCTATATAAGAAGTGTCTCCATCACTATTAGTGCATCGCGCGCCCGCAGTTTCATCAACGTCTAAGTAACAATCTGCGGCATTACAAGTGGTCCCCGCAGTGTTAGATGTCCATTGAGCTCCGTCCTCACCTCCATCAGCTATGGGCCTTAAAATGTCCGTGGTTGCACCAAGGGCAATATTTAAACTTAAAAAAAACAAGGTTAATCCTATGGCGAACATTTTTAACTCGATTCTTAAACTAATCATTGCTTTAATTATAACAAATTGCCAAAGGACTATAAATTTAAATCTGTATATAAAAATTCACTCTAAGAGTGAATTTTTATATTTATTCAGATTCAGGTTTTTGTTTGGGCTGTTTCGCTGGTCGTGAATGTAAGTTTTCTTTACAAAAATTTCCAATCTTATCAACACATTCTGAAATAGCGTGTTGAGATTTAACAATGTAGTCTTCTGCTCCTAGAGTTAAGCCCTTTTTAACATCGTCATCGTTACCAAGCATTGTAAGAATAATAACTGGGATTCTGGCAGTTTCTGGATCTGCCTTCAATTCTCTTAATACATCAAAGCCGTGTTTTTTAGGCATAATCAAATCTAATAAAATTAGATCAGGCATTTTTTGTTTAACAATTGCCACTCCTTCTTCGCCATCAAAAGCCTGATGCACAGTAAAACCAGCATCTTCCATTTCTTCAGTCATTACCTTAGATAAAACCTTGTCGTCTTCTATTAAAGCTATTTCTATGTCTGCCATATTTTTGTTACTTATTTAATAACTATATTATAATCTATAGTTAGATTTATGCAAATCTCTTTTCCCCAATTTTTGATTTCGCCTTTTTGGGTAATTCCACGTGGAAAGTAGTTCCCTTATTTTCCTCTGAATCAAACCACACCTTACCATCTAGCACTTCAACTGCCCGTTTTACAATAAATAGCCCCAAACCCGTTCCATCAGTTTTAACTAATTTAGCATTACTAGCTCTCATAAATTTTTTAAACATATTTTTTTGTTCTTGCTTAGGAATTCCTATACCATTATCACCTACTTCAAATAAAAACTTATCTCCTTTATCTGTAATAGATATTTTCACCATACC